>OOIH01000651.1_pt1 | contig 225630 bp, 208 predicted proteins | sample 1691801 | NCBI WGS metagenome assembly OOIH01 (sample SAMEA1061690, study PRJEB22710) | metagenome
AGACAAATACCTTGACTACTATAACTATCAACGTGTACACTTAGGAATAAGATATAGAACTCCTGCAGAAATGTTGCAAAGGTAGTGAAGGGTGTATGTGGTAAAACTATGAATAACGACCAAATTACAAATCAAGAAACTGCAACGATTTTGGAATTAGCTAAGCAATGTCTGACTTTGCCCGGCGATTTTGTAGAGTTGGGCTGCTATAAAGGGGAAACTTCAGTTTTATTGGGTAAATTGCTAGCTCAAAGTCACCAAAATTTGATAACCTGTGGAAAACCTGTTGATAACTTGTGTAAAAATCAAGAAATAGAGTGCAAAACATCTGTAGACCATGTGGAAAATCCATGTAAAACTCCCCAGCGCCGACTCTGGCTTTATGATTCCTTTGCTGGTTTGCCAGAGAAGACTATCGAAGATGCTTCTGGTGCTGGCCAGAATTTCCGGGCTGGAGAATTATTTGTTACCAAGCGCGAAGTGGTAGAAAAGATTCGGCGTGCCAATCTGCGCAATGTCGTAATTAAAAAAGCCTGGTTCGACGATTTGATCGATCAAGATCTGCCTCATCAGATCGCTTTTGCCTTTCTCGATGGCGACCTTTATGGGTCAATCAAAACCAGCCTCAAATTGGTGACCCCACGCCTCGTTAAACAGGGGATTATGGTTGTGCATGACTATAATAATCCCGAGCTCCCAGGCTCTAGTCGTGCCGTGGACGAATTTTTGCGCATACACCTTGAATATCGGCTCTCAGTACGCCACACTTTAGCAATCTTACGCACTAAGTGCTAATTCCAGCGTTGTTTATTTTGGGGGCTTGTGATAAGATAATTTACAGGTAGTGGCGACAGCTCTTTATAGATTTGGGAGAAAGGATGGTAGATTTATGGCTCTGACTATTTACGTCCTGAACAAGCCGTTCATCAAAATAGAAATCGCTCGTTCTAAGAACAAGCGATAACCATTAATCACAATCCTACTCTAGCAAACTTTTTAATTAGCGTCAAGACTTCTTCAAAGTCTAGTCAAGTTTGACATTTAAGGACTACTACCTCTAAAGGTTAAATATATTATATCATGGCAAAAAAAGATTATTATGAGATTCTGGGCGTTTCCAAAAACGCTTCTGATGATGAGATTAAAAAAGCTTACCGCAAGTTAGCGGTTAAATATCATCCCGACAAAAACCCTGGAAACAAAGAAGCTGAGGATAAATTCAAGGAAATATCCGAAGCGCATGAAGTTTTGTCAGATAAACAGAAGCGTGCTCGTTATGACCAATTCGGTCACGCTGGTGTAGGAGGTAATGCTGGTATGGGTGGAAGCCCTTTCCAGAGTGGCGGCTTCCAGAATTTCAACTTCGATTTTGGTGGGGGCGGCGGGGGCCTCGACGATATTTTGGGCTCGATTTTTGGTTTTGGCGGTGGCCCCCGCCGCCCTGCGCGCGGCGCCGACTATCGCACCACAGTCACACTAACTTTTGAAGAGGCCGTATTTGGCACGACTAAAGTCGTTAGCGCCGACGGTAAAGATCTCAAGGTGAAGATTCCTGCTGGTATTGATGACGGCATGTCCATTCGCCTTAATGGTAAAGGCGGCGCCGCGCCTAAAGGTGGTGCCAAGGGCGATCTTTATGTCTTTATTCGCGTTAAACCACATAAGCATCTCACGCGCGAGGGTACGATTATCCTTTCTGAAGCCCGCATCTCCATGGTCGATGCGGCCCTTGGCACCACCGTCGACGTTGAAACTGTTGATGGCGACGTCCGCATGCGTATTCCCGCTGGTACGCAGTCGGGCACCCCCTTCAAACTTTCCGGTCATGGTGTTCCGCTCATGCGTAGCGACGGCGATCGCGGTCCTCACATTGTTACTGTTATTGTTGAGACTCCAAAAACCCTCACCAAACGTCAAAAGGAGCTCCTCGAAGAGTTCCGCGGCGGCACTAAGGCTAAAAAGCGCGGCTTCTGGGGCTAAAACCCACATATTTTATTGACAAAATACAGTGTGTATGCTATAATGGAAGAATGAGTACCAAAAATCTCACCATTATCGGCAGTAACGCCCTAGTCACCTTAGCCGGCATTAAAAAAGTGCCAGCCAAGATTGATACTGGTGCAGATTCATCTTCGGTTTGGGCTAGCAATATTCAAATTAACGCTCAAAATCAGCTAGAGTTTTGTCTGTTTGGCCCAGAAAGCCCATTTTACACTGGCGAAGTACTAACGGCTAAAGATTATAAGGTGCAACGCGTGCGTAATTCAACTGGACAGGTTACCGTACGTTACCGCGTTAGCTTGCCAATGACAGCTGTGGGAAAACGTATCAAAGCCAGCTTTACACTTTATGATCGCAGTAGTAATAATTTCCCAATTTTAATTGGTCGCAAAACTCTCAAAAACCGCTTTTTGGTTGATGTTGCACATACAGAGACTAAACGTCCACCAAAAATGGATAATTCTGACCTTGAAGCTGAACTACAGGCTGATCCTAAAGCATTTCACGCTAAATATATGTAACTCTTACAATTGTTCTAGGTAGTCAATATATTTAGTCACTGCTTTTGTGGCGGTTTCATTTCTAGTTGGATAATACAGTGAAGGGCAAGCATTAAATTCAATCACTTGATCGCCGTAAAAATCGATACCAATAACCGGAAGTTGTGTGGCTTTTGCGATTTTTTCAGATATCATCTTCATTTCATCTGTAATTAATGCCGAATAATCTTGTGCCGAACCACCCTGTCCTACGTTGCAACTTGCCACCACTCGTACTTTTTCACCAACTGCCGGGATTTTTCCTTGGCGCTCGCCCAGGAAATTAGCCGCCATCGCCCGGTCGATATACGCTAAGTCGCTCTTGTATGGCTCAGTTCTGATAGTTGAATTCTCTAAATCGACTAGCTCAATCAAAGTGTGCTTACCGTCACCAGTTACCTGTGCTGGGATGCGCGCGATCGCTTCAACAAACTGATAGTTAATGCAGATGATACGCAGTTCCAAGGCATCAAGTGGCAGCTGTGGCTGAGCAATGGCAATCTTCATAGCCGGAGAAGCATTAACCGCTTTCTGAATCGCCGGTTCTACCTGATCTAGCTGCGTGATCCCAGTCGACACTCCGCGTCCGTGTGCTCCATCGGCAGGCTTAATCACAATTGTGCCATATTTCTCTAGTAATTGTTTTGTATCATCTCTAGAATTCAATACTATTGTCTCGGGTTGCGGTACACCAATTTTTTGTAATAGACTATAACTTGCCAATTTATTATCTGCCAAATGCAAGGCAAATACACTAGTTGTTGGTGGCGTGCTCGAGGCAATGCGAATTTCTTTTCCATCTGGGCGCGTCAAAAGTATATCATTTGGACCTTCAAGCACTAACTTTTCTGCCTTCCAACCTCGCTCTTGCAGTATTCTTCGCGAAGCACGCATTGATACAGGCAACGCTTCATCAGGCAAACTATAAAAATCAATCATACATCAAGTATAGCATGTTTTAGTTCTACTCTATTGACTTTTTTTACTCCGTGTTGTATAATCTAATCATTATGAAAATTGCGATTTTATCTAATGGCAATGCCAATTACTCTACCCAGCGCTTAGTGGCCGAGGCCGAAAAGCGTGGGCATAAGGTACGCGTGATTAAGTATAAGAACTGCTATCTATCGCTTGATGAGAAACACTCCTATGTCCTCTACAAGGGAGAAAAATTGAGCAAATTTGACGCCGTGATTCCACGAATTTCCAATAGTATGACCCGCTATGGTTGCGCTGTAGTGCGCCAACTTGAAATGGAAGGTGCCTGGATGGTTTCTAGTTCCATCGCTATCACTCGTGCTCGCGATAAATTACGCTCGCAACAGATTTTGACTAAAGCTGGTGTCGATACTCCAAAGACTTTGGTCAGTCGCAACACCACCGATATTGACGATTTGCTTGATCAGATTGGTCTGCCGGTGATTATTAAGCTTGCCACTGGTACGCATGGTAATGGTGTGGTTTTAGCCGATACTAAAAAGGCCGCCAAGTCTGCCCTTCAGGCATTTTATCTCTATAACGAAGATGGCACCAATATCTTGCTCCAGGAGTATATCAAAGAGTCCGCTGGTACCGATATTCGTGCTTTTGTCGTGGGTTCACGCGTGGTTGCTAGCATGAAACGCCAATCTCTGGACGATGATTTTCGTAGTAATCTTCACAAGGGCGGGGAAGGTACAAGCGTCAAACTTACCCCTGAAGAAAAGCGCATTGCTGTCAAAGCGGCTAAGGCAATGGGTCTACATGTAGCTGGTGTGGATTTAATGCGTTCTAGCAAAGGTCCACTCGTGCTTGAAGTTAACGCTTCTCCTGGATTTGGTATCGAAAAGGTCACGGGACGTAATGTTGCTGAAAAAATCATTGAATATGTAGAACATAACGCTACCCGCAAGAATTCCAAAGATCGCGTCGGGGCTTAGTTTACTATTGACTTTATGCTTATTCTGTGCTAAAATGATTGTAATCCCTTATTCAAGGGCTTGCTTTTGAATTGATTTTTATTACATTTTTTGCTATAATAATATCAATAACTGGTGGAGTTATGGATAAGAAAGTTTTTATAGCATGCAATCGGAACAACTTTCAGAATTTTTGGCAATATTATGGGCTTCAGGGTCGTTATTGCCGGGTGAACTCTACGCTGCTAGTGAACGACTAAAAGCTAGAGAAATTTTTGAGGCTCAGCATACAGCGCACGTTGCAGTCGAATCTGAACTTACGGCTGCCATCCAAAATCCTGTTATCACTACAATTATGCTCTCTAGTGATATCATTACGATGTCTGATATTGTTATCAATCGCCAGGAACCTCTTACTCTAGACCTCAATGGTTACAAAATTGCCTCCTTGCGGGCTAATGCTTCTGCTATTGACTTGCAAACCGGTGACCTTACTATTACTGGTAAAGGCAGTATTGTGGCTAATGGCGCTAGTTCTAGTGGTGTGCGCATTAAAGGCGCAATGACTGCCGAAAACGTGCACTATGCCAGTTTGCTTTTAGACAAGGAAGTGACTTTATATGCGCCACATGCTCACGGCATTTACTTAGCAGCCAATTTTCAGGCAGCTTACGGTGTAAAAATTATCCTACAGGGAAAAATTATTGCTCGCGACGGGATCGGCGTCAATCAGCTTATTCGCGGGCAGGGAGAACATGTTCCACAGATTACGATTGCTGATGATGCTGTGATTGAAGTAGATACCGAAAACGGTGTGGCATTGTCGGCTGCTGGCTTTGCCAAATGGCAAGTGGGAGCAGCGAAAATTTCTGGCGCAACCGGTGCTAGCGTTAAGTCTGGGTGTCTTGATTTTACTAACACTAAACTCACTGCTACTGGTGAGCTTAGAAGCCCTAGCGGCTGGGATGATACTGTTGGTGTCGGTGCGGTTATCCAGATTGAGGAAAGTAATGAGTATGCTGGAGATATTTATCTACAAATCGACGGCGGGGAATATACCAGCCACCAAAGTTATTTAGCAGCCAAGTATGGTTCGGCTGCGACTTTGCGTCGGTTGGAAATCAAGGCCGGAACTTTTACAGTGGCAAGCGGAGTCTTCTATGGTTTTGTTCCCAACACAGACTCGGATAAGCAAACTATAGCAGTATCTGGCGGCAGTTTTTCAGCGCAATCGGTCACAGAGTTAAGTGATTATCTTGTCAAGGGATTTTATCTGGAATCTAATCGGCTTACTGGTTTAATTGAGGTTATTAATCCTAATCCACCTGAAGCTCAGATAGATCCAGTAGAACAGTTGGCTTTGGAGTGCACTGCTCTAGAAAACTTAATGATTCATGCTCGAACTTATTTAGATAAGGAATATATTGGCGATGAATTAGGTGAGTGGCAGGATGCAGCCAACAAAGTTGTGGGCACAATTCGCCGCGCAGTTAAGGCTGGAGAAAAGTTACTACAAGAAGGTAAGCAAGTCGCTCTAGAACAAGTTTTACGTCTAGAAAAGCGCATTAAAAATGCCATTCGTAATATTGAAAAGATTGCCGATGAGTTGCGTGGCGAGATGCTCTCAGTTCTCACTACAGCTCAGGAACTCGATCCGCATGAATATTCGGCCTACAGTTATAACGCGCTTAAAGACGCTATTATCGCAGCGTTGGCTCTCACTGCGCAACCAGCAGCATCACTTAACCAGCTTTATTCAGTATTTTGTGATTTGCAACTCAACATAGATTTGTTGGAGGAACCAGAGGATGAACTTGATATTGCTTTATCTGCACCAATCGTTCCACCACCCCTACCTCCAATACCAACTACGACAAATTTGGAAGTAATAGAGCCAGAGATTAACACCGGCGAAATGCAACGCATCATGGAACTGGGGGCTAGTGTAATTTTGGCTGCTTTAGATCAATCCTTGTCCGATACGTTAATGCCTACTATATCAACGTCGCTAGAATTAGCTGAGCCACCGATAGAAGCCGAAGCTATAATTGACGAAGAAAAAGTTGCATCGTCTGATTTGCCAGTTGATAGTTATCTAGCACCTGAAACTACAGAGGATGAACTGGCTATGGCGGCCCTAAATGATGCTCGCTCCAGCTTGTATCTTATGGTCGACGCGGTGCGCGATCTGGCCCTCAAAGATTATCAGGCAGAATACGCAGAACAATTTGGCGAACTTCAAGTGGCTATTGTCAAAGCCCAGGCAATTTTACAAAAACCCGATGCTATTTTGCCAGAAATTTTGGATGCTATGGATGAAGTTAAATTCGCTACGGCTGGTTTGCAACTTGAAGCAGAACAACCACTAGTGACTAACTCCGAACCAAATCCAGTCGAGGCAAGCCGGCGCCATGCTCGCCTTGGCACAATTGCTCTCGCTGCCATGTCTAAGGCAACACGCCCCACTACTACCACTGATTGGACGGCTCTGCGTGAGGTAGTATCGGATATCGCCAAACTGGATGCTGGAGATTATACTACTTCCACCTACGCCAATGTTTTGGCTAATCTTGAGCGAGCCAAAGTTTTGCTTGCTAATCCCGAAGTCACCCAAGAAGATGCTGATGATTTAGTTTTCGACCTCAACTTATCTTTGCTAGGTCTAGAACGCAATGTGCAAGCGCCGATTAGTCAGCAATTTATGCAAGATGATATCCCGACTAATCCTCTCATATCTCAAACCGATACTTTTAGTGATCAAACCATTACGCCAAACTTGCTCATGAGTATGATGGCTGGTGCTTATGCTGGCTTAGCTACTTATCGTAAGAGCCGCCTAGCCGCCAAACAGCGTCGGTCGGCACGTAAAGCTACCAGTTTATCAAAAAGTTGATGTAATACATTATATATAATTTGTATGTACAATGTATATACAAATTTTCCAAAACCAATTTTTATCGTGCTTGTGCTTGCTAAATTTTTATAAATTTTGTTACACTCCGGCTATGTGCCGTGTTTTGCAATATTTGCGACTTTCAATTCATCCTTCTTGGCAGCTTTACGCTGGTTTTGTAGGTATAATTTTTGGCGTAGTTTTTACGGTTATCAGTAATCGAATATTATGCATGAACTGGTGGTGGCTTGTCCTAGTAATTTTTCTTCTGCTTTGTAGTCTGCATTGGTCACGAAGATACACCTTGTGCCTGGCCTTTATTGCCGGGCTCATAGTAGGGAATCATCGGTTAGCGCCAGAAGTTACTAGTCAATCTATTTGGCAACAATTGGTTGGACAAGAAATTACCATTATGGGTAAAATTAAAGATGATCCAGATAATTCTGCTAGCCAAATTACACTGTACCTATCTCAGCTTCAGTACATTGACAACCAAGATGAGAGAATTAATCTCGCTGGTACTTTTTATATTAAACTAAATAATTCTGGGCTCAAACTTGAACGCTCGGATATTCTTACCTTGCAGGGCACACTGGGTGCTGGATTTGGTACTTTCGCTGGAACATTTTATCGTCCAAAGTTGATTGAGGTAAGTCGTGCTGATACCGGCGATGTCTTTGCCCGACTTAAAGCCGATTTTGCCGAGCAAGTTCGGAAATTTATCCCCTCACCAGCCGCTGATTTAGGGTTAGGTTATTTGGTAGGATTAAAAGCTGGATTGCCAGACGATTTGGCGGACACCCTGCGTGCCGTAGGTATGACACATGTAATCGTGGCTTCGGGAGCGCATTTAGGCATTCTGGTAGGCGCCGCGCGGAAAATATTCGGCAAGCTCTCAAAATTTTCTGGCTTGCTCAGTTCACTTTTGCTAATTAGCATTTTTGTCTTCATTGTCGGTTTCACACCGTCTATGACGCGCGCGGCGCTCGTATCTAGCCTTTCGCTCAGCTTTGGTTATTTTGGTCGACGTTTTACACCATTACGTTTGTTAATTTTTGTGGCTATGCTTACACTACTTATTAGCCCATTAAACTGTCTTAATCTGGGTTGGCAGCTTTCTTTTGCTTCCTTTACAGCATTACTTTTGGTAGCGCCACGTTTGCAAAAGTTCTTTTACGGTGGCAAAAAACCGCCCTGGCTTGCCAATATGATTATTACGAGTCTAGCCACTACTATTACTTGTGCTCCGATTTTAATTTATAGCTTTGGCACTCTTTCATTATTATCTTTCATTGCGAATTTATTTATCTTACCAACTCTGCCCTACGCCATGTTATTAGTTTTCTTAACTGGAGCTTTAGGTTTTGCACCTTTGCTAGCCAGTTTTAGTGGTTGGTTATCAACTGTACTTTTACGGTGTCATATTTGGCTGGTAAAGTTCCTGAGTGAGAAATCCATGTTTATTTTTGAACTACCATCTGGTAATATACATATCTTCTGGCTTTATATTCCAGTGATTTTAATTTTATGTCTCCCAAAAGTTAAGCGTTGGCGTTCACATGCTCATCTCAAAACTAGAAAATTATAGGTATTTATTATATAATGTGAATATGAAAATCGATTCCGAAAATGAGATGTTGGATTTTGGACAAAGATTTGCTCAAAAGTTACAACTGCCTGCCGTGATCGAACTAATAGGCGACGTTGGTGCAGGCAAGACCACTTTTACTCGTGGTTTAGCTAGTGGGCTTGGCGTCAAAGAAGCAATTACTAGTCCTAGTTTCACGCTTTCTAAACGTTATGCCTTTCCAGGCGGGGAACTGATTCATTATGATTTCTATCGTTTAGATGATCCTGGGATTATGCGCGATGAACTTGCTGAATCTCTATCCGAACCAAATTCAGTGGTAGTGGTCGAGTGGGGTGGTGGCGTGGCAGATTTATTACCAACAAATAAGTATCATTTGGAAATCAGATTAAATGCAGATGGTAGTCGTACAATTGTAGGAGCTAATAATGAAACTCTATCTTGATACTTCCACTGATGTTTGTATTCTCCGTCTTAACCAAAAAGAATACACCCGTAGCGGTAAATACGACATGGCCGAAAAAATCTTAGAATTTATTAATGATAAGATACAAGAAAACCAGGCTAACTGGTCAGATATTTCAGAAATCACTTTTTACTCTGGTCCAGGTTCTTTCACTGGTCTCAGGATTGGTGCAGCTATCGTTAACACTTTGGCTGACCAACTGCAAATACCACTATTTGACCAGAATGGCGTAAAACATCAAATTATCTTACCAGTTTATGGCCGACCAGCCAATATTTCCACACCACGTAAATAGCCCAAAATAACCATGTAATGTACTTTTGTGTTATAATTAAAACGGAAATTTATTAATTTTTATTATATTTTGTTACCCCGTTGGCATAGAGGAAAATGTCAACACAACAATTAGGAAAGGTGCATTATGACCGTAGTATTAGTAATTATTGCCCTTGTGCTTGGCACTGCTGCCGGTGCGGGTGGAATTTTTGCGTATAACAAAAAGAACGAAAATGGAGGCAAAAATAAGGCTGACGATTTAGTACGCAAAGCCAAGAATGAAGCTTCAGACATTGTTCTCAAGGCTAAGACTGACGCTGCTGATATGGCTGCCAAATCACAACAGGAGGAAGCAGAACGTCGCCGCGAATGGAAAAACACTGAGAATCGTTTGAGTGAGCGTGAAGCTAATCTTGACAATAAACTCGATCAACTAGAGCAAAAAACCGAGCGTCTTGCCAAACAAGAAAAAGAGCTTGATGATCTCAAGAATGAAGTTCGTGACATTCGTAATAAGCAGCAGGAGAAGTTAGAAAAAATTGCGGGTTTGTCAAAAGAGGATGCCCGCGACAAGTTAATGCAGATGACCGAGCGTGACATCAAGCAGGATTTGGCTGGGCTGGTTGCCAAGGAACAAAAAGAAATTAAGCACGAAATTGATGAAACTGCTCAAGCGATTTTGTTAACCGCAATGGAGCGTATGTCCTCAGAAGTCACAGCTGACCGCACTGTCACTGCGCTCAAACTCCCAGATGATGATATGAAAGGTCGTATCATTGGTAAGGAAGGTCGCAATATTCAGGCTTTGCAACGGGCTACTGGTGTAGACATTATGGTGGACGATACTCCTGGTATGGTGGTTTTGTCTAGTTTTGATCCAATTCGTCGCCAAGTTGCGCGCTATGCTCTGGAACGTTTAATGAAAGACGGGCGTATTAATCCGAGTTCTATTGAAGATGCCGTTGCTAAAGCTGAGCGCGAAATTGAAAAGGAAGTTATGCGTGCTGGCGAAGATGCCGCTCGTGAAGTTGGTGTGGTTGGTATTCCTCGTGAGCTCATCCACCTATTAGGTGAGCTTAAGTTCCGCACTAGTTATGGACAGAACGTGTTGCTACACTCTGTAGAAATGGCGCATATTGCTGGTATGATTGCGGAAGAAATTGGCGCTAACAAACGTGTCGCTAAAACTGCAACCTTACTTCACGACATTGGTAAGGCTGTTACGCATAAGATTGAGGGGAAACATGCTGAGATTGGTGCTGAATTAGCTAAAAAATATGGTATGCCAGATGCTGTTGTGCATGCCATGGCAGCACACCATGATGATATTGAACCGACTACGCCAGAAGCCGTCATTGTTAAAATTGTCGACTCACTTTCGGCTGCTCGCCCTGGCGCTCGCAATATTTCCGCAGAGAACTTTGCTGAACGTATGCGTGATTTAGAAAACATCGCCACTAGCTTCCCAGGCATCGATAAAGCCTATGCCATCTCTGCTGGTAGGGAAATTCGAGTAATTGTTGAGCCTAAGCAAATTGACGATCTATCTGCACTCAAACTTGCTCGTGATATCGCCAACAAGATTGAGGCCACTATGTCTTATCCTGGCGTAATTAAAGTTAACGTCATTCGCGAAACCCGCGCCGTTGAATACGCTAAATAAACCCAAGGTATGTTATAAAGAAATTTGAACTTGTTCCGGCGGAACAAGTTCAAATTATTACTACCCCTGTTTTTTCTATTACCAAATCCGCTAATAAGATGCAATTATTTGTTGTGAATTATAATTCTTAGTATAACTAGCCCTATTATTACGGGTAGGCCAATTACTATAACAGGGATTGAACCAGACGACAAAATCCCTTCACTACGAGTTAAGACAAACCGCGCAACGTCTAGAAATACTACCGCTAACAGCGCAATTGATAGCACTTTGATTAACGTCGCTAAGACGCTCTCTAATCGCTGTTTAGTCGCTGGGTCAAAGCCATTGATATTTGGCACATCCTGTGAAGAAATAGCAGCCTCAGGCAGATCTAATGCCATAAAACTTGGACGTAATTTGTTATAAGTCAGTAACAGGGAAATAAAAATCGAGCTTATTCCTACAATTAAACGTAATGTTGGCCATGTTGCGTTTATTACTTCAGTAACTTCACTCCAGCTATTGTTTGTGTAAAAGTTTACCATCGACACTGCAAATTCTACTAACCAAGATAACAATAGGCAACCAAAATTGATTATAACTAAAAAGGTCGCCAGATTTACAATGAAATCTAACAAAATTTGAGTGCGTTTATCGAAAATACCGTTCATTTTAGTTCTGCCAACTCCAGTAAATTTTTTACAGAATCAAGTTTATCAAAATACTTAAATCGTAGATACTGTGAATCTTTGTTCTGACTAAGGCTTTTAATTTCTGGAACAGTCGCAAGCTCGAGTTCAATCATTTCTCCCGCATCCAACTTTTGAAGATGTTGTGATTTTAGACCATTTGCTACAAAAGTATAAACCAGCCAATCAATTTTATTAAACGGTTGCTTAACATCAACTAATTTCCAATTCTCAAATTCTAGCCCAGCCTCCTCTAGCATTTCGCGTTTTGCGCCAGCGAGTTCATTCACATCTTCTGTGTCTACTCTTCCACCCGGATAATCATAAAACCAATCTTTGCGTGGCTGTTTTTGTTTGGTAATTACCACCCGATCTTCTTCAGATGTTGTAATCTTAACAACGTTTTTTAGGCGAGCTTGCTCCACTGGTGTTAAAATCCCAATAATCTTTACTGTATCTGGTCGGCGCAACATCTCAAAAGTCGCAGTAGAACCATCGTACATTTCTTGCGGCCACTGATACACATCATAAATTTTACCAGAAAAAACACACTGCGCTTCTTTTGGGATTAAACTAGCCCACTTCGGAACATATTTTCTCATAAGTACATTATAACATATGAGGTATGGAGGGATGAACTGAGCTATCCGACAACCAATTGCCACAATTCGCTGCCAGAGCAAAAATCAGCCTGCACAAAATGATCTACGACACCAGTTTTACGCATTTTGGCAACATTATCACCATTTACGTCATGATATACTAAGATATTTTTGCCGCCGTGCGCCTTAATGAACTCCATCGCGTACAAATCAGTCGGCCCATCGCCAATATAAAACATTCCAGAACAATCATATTTATTACCATTTACCTCGTCTGCGATATTCTCTAGAGTTTTTGCTTTCTGAGATATCGTCATCACTATCTTTGTACCAACTGCCTCGCCTTCACCATTGTACTCTAAAGTTGATGCATAAATCGATTCACAATATGGCGCAACCATAGTTCGTTGAAGGTAATCTTTGGCGCCAGAACTCAAAACATAAAGTCCCATCGAAGTCATATATAATTGCTTTTGTCATGCTTATTCCTAGATGGTCAGGGATACCAGACTTGAACTGGCGACCTCACGCCCCCCAGGCGTGCGCGCTACCAACTGCGCCAATCCCTGACTTAGATTTATTTTAGCACGAACACCTCAGTTGTTCAATTATAGCAGACGAAACTTCCCCCTTGCACTTTCTCTTGACTTGAGTTATAATGAAAGTAATGGAATCGTAGCTCAGTTGGTTAGAGCGCCGCCCTGTCACGGCGGAGGTCGCGGGTTCGAGTCTCGTCGGTTCCGCCATTTTAGTATTATAGACCGGGGCGTAGCACAGTTGGTAGCGCGCAGCGTTTGGGACGCTGAGGTCGCAGGTTCAAGTCCTGTCGCCCCGACCACAGTTTATATAAATGCGATTTTCGTGTATCCAACAACTGTAAATTGAGCAGATTTTCTTTTCCAAAGAAAATCTCCATTAGCTCACAAAACAGAATTATACAATTCTGTTTTGACTCGCATTCTTCAGCTTTGCTCAATCCCCAGATAAGTCATTTTCCATAAGTTCTTACTTAAGTTGATTCATATTTTTATCTGTATCTCACCACCAATAAACCCAACCAAATTGACACTACATTACACATATGTTACAATGTTTATGAAACTTATGTTTACATAGAAAGAATCCTATGAAAAAATCTAAACAAAAGCTCATGAAGCGTCGAATATGTTTGGTGGCACGTGCAGCAACCTGCGCATCTTTCTTCGTGCTAGCAATAATAGGCATTTCATCAATTGTACGGGCTATGTCTCTGGAAACGGTAGAGAATCGCGACGGTGTTCCCGCAACTTGGAAAGTAGCTTCGCTCGAACAGCCAGATACAATTACACTACCAATCACTTATTGGGATCAAAAAGCGGATGCATGTGGTGCAAAAAATCACCAATTTGAATGGGCAACTTGTGGCTATTGGACACACGGTGTTTTACCGGGTATAGTTAAGAATCATCTAGGCTCCGATGGATTACCAATCCCAGCTTTCTCAGATAGTGAGGAGTCCTGGAAGGTCAACCACGATGCTCTCACAATGAATGTTACTGGCCACGATCCAGTCTTGCCAACTGATAATTTTTATCGTTGGTTCCATGAGGTGCCTGGGATTTCTAGGCGAATTGATGGGCGCACCGTAACTTTTACACGTACAGGTGATAATTCCTATACCTATGGTGGGCAAAACATTTATCCAATCGATGATGTGCCTGGTCTTGATGAAGCTGATGTTAAACTAAAAGGAGTAGATGGCGAGTATCATAATTTTAATTTTACGGCGCATCTGAATTTTGCAATTAAAGTTAGGGCAAATGGTGAAGAGCTGTTTGAATTTTCTGGCGATGATGATGTATGGTTTTTTCTCAATAATCGGTTAGTACTTGATATCGGTGGGCTACATGGAGCAATAAATGGTCGATTTCGTATTAATAAAGATGGAACCCTGACAACTTATGTAGAAAAGGTGAACGACCTAACAGTACGTGACGATAGTTGGACTGCCTGTATGCGGGAAAAGGATTACGGTGACTTTCCGTCTTGTGTTGGGCCATATAATACAAAAATTCGAGAAAACTTCAAGAACGTTGAAGTAAAAACTCTAGATATTGGGCTTGAGCCAGGAGACGTAGTCAACTTAGATTTCTTTTATGCTGAGCGTAGTACTGACTCCTCTAATACTAAAATAACTGTTACAGGAATGGATTGGCCAATCTCAGCGGATTGTAATCTTGATGGCAAAATTATTAGTACAGTTGGTGACAATGGCGGCAATCTTGTGCAATACGATACAAGCATCACTAATCGTGATCCGAATAACGTACTAGATTTGAAACGTCTAGCGGCATACATTTCCGACTCTTTTACAATTAAGAACGAAGACGGTGACGAGCAAAGTGGAACAAATAGCGGGTACATTCCGCTTGATATTAAAACTTTATATTATACAAAGACGCCAGATGACGAGTCGTCGTGGCAGATGGTAGATATTTCTGCACCGCTTAATTCATTAGACGGTTTTACACTCTCTACTCCGCTTAGAATGAGCCCAAACGGTCAGAAAGGAGATACGCTCTATTTTCGCTATTTTGCAGAAACTTCAAATCATTCAGCTGGCACTATTACAGCTGTAACTAGCTATTACACCGAACTATTGGGCGTTTCGGGCATAACGCATGATGCTACACAACTTGATTACACTGGTCGTCAAGAAAGTAGTGGGGACATAACAGAACCAGATAACCCGGAGACACCAGATGAAGAACCGAATAATCCTGAAATACCGTTACCTCCATCGGATATTATTGACGATGGTTTAGTCTATTTGCCACCACTTGGCGAAATTGCTTTTGTACCAAATACAGGAATTATTAGTGAAGCAATGCCATTATTCGAACAATACTTCGCCAATGCTATTTTATCTCAAAGTTTTGTCCTGATAACACTGGTAATTTTCTCAGGCTCCTTCGCAACTTTCTTTACGTTGCGAAAATACCTAAAACCAAGTGCGAGCGCTAGATCATTGAAAAATGTCCACCAAACTTTAAAGTCTAAGAGTGACACTAACCGCATCGTAAAAAATGCCAAGTCTAAGAAAAAAACTACAAAATCCAATCAACGAAGTATGCATTTGAAGAATAAAAGGAGTAGCAAAAAATGAAAAAACTAAGACCTCAGACCAAGTTTCACAAAACATACATCAAAACATTAATTTAAAACAATTGCGTAAATGGCGTTTGATTATAAAAAAGAATACAAAGAATTCTATCAACCGAAAAATAAACCTACAATTATTCGTATTCCTAAGATGCACTATGTTGCCGTACGCGGTAAAGGTAACCCAAATATAGAAGACGGGGAATATAAAAATAGTATTGGTTTACTATATACGGTTGCTTTTACGATCAAAATGAGTAAACTGGGCGATCATAAAATCAATGGTTATTTTGATTTCGTTGTGCCGCCTCTTGAGGGGTTATGGTGGCAAGAAAACATAGATAGCCTAGATTATACTCGTAAGGAAGATATGAATTTCATTTCCATGATTCGCTTGCCAGATTTTGTAGTAGAACAGGATTTTACTTGGTCTATTATAGAAGCCACACATAAGAAAAAGCAAGATTTCTCAAAAGTCGAGTTTTTTGAATATGATGAGGGCTTATGCGTGCAAACTATGCACATTGGTAGTTATGACTCAGAGCCGACCACGGTGAAAACTATGCACGATTATATACAGGAGCAAGGTTACCAACTTGACATTAAAAATCCGCGCTATCACCACGAAATATATCTTAGTGACCCTAGAAAATGCTCACCCGACAAGTTAAAAACCGTCATTAGGCATCCTATTATTAAAACTTTCTAAAAACGTATCTAGATACCTATTTTTTGCGCCACAGTTTAAACAAATCAAATACAAAAGTTGTCATAATTGCTAAACCTAATGCTACTAATAGCTCTACTAGGCTTAATGGCGTCATGCCTATAAGTCGGCTCAAAAAGGGAACATAAATTAGTAACATCAACACTATAATGATAACTGAATTTATTAATACGATTACCTTATCTTTTAAATCTAAGATAAGGTTTTCTAGAGCCAAATTGTCCGATTGTAAAACATACACTACTAATACATTTGCGAAAATCAAAGTCGTAAAAGCAAACGTCGACGCTAATTCTTGGGAATTACCAGTCTTTATCAAATAATAATAACTTGCAAACATTACCGCAAAAATCATACTACCCTGTAAAAGACACCGAATCACCATGCGACTATTCAACAAAGACTCATTTAGTCTACGTGGCTTCTCATTCATCACATTGCTCTCAGGCTTAAGTCTTTGAAAAACAATTGATGATGTTGGGTCGATAATTAGCTCCAATAAAACAACATGTATGGGTAGCAATAAGAGTGGTAGGCCCGCCAAAGGTATAAATAGGGCGGCAAAAATGATTGGTATATGAATTACTAAAATATAAGCAATTGCTTTCTTTATGTTATTATAGATTGTCCTGCCATTTGCGATAGCGTCGACAATCGTGGTGAAATCATCATCCATTAAAATCAAATCTGCCGCTTCTTTTGCAACATTGGTTCCGCGTTGTCCCATTGCTATGCCAATCTCAGCCTTTTTCAGAGCCGGAGCATCATTTACTCCATCACCAGTCATAGCTACTACCTCATTATTGGACTGCAAAGCCTTTACGATTCGCATTTTGTGGTTTGGATATACGCGAGCAAAAATATTCGTGGTTTTTACCCGCTCAACAAGTTCCGCATCGCTCATCGTTTCTAGTTCGGCGCCCGTAATCGCTTCACTACAATTTCTAAGACCAATTTTCCCAGCAATACCCTCAGCAGTTTCGCCATTATCGCCAGTAATCATAATAATACGTATGCCAGCATTATGACAGGATTCAATAGCATTTTTTACCCCTACTCTTGGTGGATCAACCAAAGCCACTAATCCTACAAAACTTAACTTGTTATCCTCTAATTCATTTGGAATTTGCACTACCTTTTCACGCTTTGCAATTGCCAAAACTCTATATCCCAGCCTTGCAAAATCATTTGCCTGCTCTACAATATTAGCGTGCACAGAATTAGCCAAGTCACAAAGTGGCAATACGGTTTCGTATGCGCCCTTTACACATAATGTTTTGTTGCCATCCAAATCCCATATTTGCCCCATCATTTTATCTTCGTTATTAAAAACGTACTCATGCACTAAATCGTGTTTGTAAATTGTCTTATTTACACCATTTTGCAGAGCATATTCTTGAATTGCAATTTCCATTGGGTCATATGGTGTTCTGGGGCAAGCCAAAGCTGCAATGAGGGAAAAATCTTTAGCCTCCGTAAAAACGTCCTGAACCGTCATTTTATTCTGTGTGAGGGTGCCCGTTTTATCAGTACAAAGCACCGTAATAGCACCTAGCGTTTCCACGGCTTTCATATTTCTAGTTAGAGCTTTTTGTTTAGCCAACTTCCATGCCCCCATTGCTAGAAACACTGTCAAAACTACTGGTATTTCTTCTGGTATCGTAGCCATTGCCATTGTAATACCCGACAAAATTGCTTGAATAATACGATCTTTCAGTCCCAAATTAGCATTATAGAAGAAATTTACAATCGTTACGATCAAACAAAAAGTCAAACTAATAATTGTGCATATTATGATTAATTTGCGAATCTGTTTCTCCAGAGGAGTGCGAACCTTTTTTATAGATTTTAGAGCACTACCAATTTTACCATATTCCGTATTAGGCCCTACAGCTATAACTTCAATAATCGCCGATCCATTTGTTACGTCGCATCCCGCATAACAAATATTGCGTTTGAAATGTTCAGCTGAGTTATCTTCAAGTTTTTTATAAACTACCTCGGATTCACCGGTCAGAGCCGACTCATTCACGCCTAGACCTTGTAGCTCCAAGATTAAACCATCTGCAGGTATTTTGTCACCTTCCTCTAGTAACACAATATCCCCCACCACCAAATCTTTACTATCAATTACCACCACTTTATTATCGCGAATTACGCGAATATTAATAGCAGATAAAGTTTTTAGCGCCTCTAAGGCCTTATCAGTTTTTTGTTCTTGTACGAACTCAATCCCGCTCACAAACAGGACACAACCTAGCATAATTATACCGTCAGTAACCTCTCCTAGGATAAAATAAATACTAGCCGTAGCAAACAAAAGAATAAACATTGGCTCCGAAAAAACATGCAAAATCTTCTGTACGAAATTTAATTTACGTTTAGTCTCCAGCTCATTAGAACCGTATTTAGTGCGCGCGACTATGACTTCAGCTTCGCTTAAGCCTTTATATTTGGGCTGTTTATTATCCATAGGCATAATGCATATTATAGCAGATTTTAGAGGTTATTCATACTTTTTTGGCGTTGCATTTCACTCGTTGACGCTATCTTATCTGAATGCTATCATAATAAGAAGGGAATTTTCCTTGTCTTTATTAGAGTTTTGCTTATTGATTAAACAGGAGGTATTGTGCCACAAACTATTAAGAAGAAACCAACCCAGAGCAGCAATTTGTTTCGTTGGCTCGCTTTCACTATTATATTATTACTATGTTGTGGCGCCATTGCCTCTATGACTGCTCCACAGTCGTCAATTGAAGAAGTACCACTTTCTAATGTGTTGGCCCGTGCCAACGACGAGAATGGCAACATCGCCAAGATTACGGTCGAAGGCAATAACCTGCAAATCACTCTCAAGGGTGAAGAACGCTATACTCAAGTTTCCCGCAAAGACCCTTCTGGCACCCTCTACGAGCAAGGTCTTATCGACCAGTGTGCTGGTCTCAATGGCGAAGAGCTATCAACTTGTCAATCTAAATATCCCACCATTGAGTATGTTGAAGTCTCCAATTTTTGGGATTATGCTGTCAATATTGCTATTATTGTAGTCCCAGTTATTATTATCATTTTGTTCTTCAGTTCAATGATGCGTCAAGCTCAGTCTATGAACAATCAGTCCATGGGCTTTGGTAAGGCTAAGGCTAAACTTTATGGTCCTGATAAAAAACGCGTTACTTTCAAAGATGTCGCTGGTAATGAGTCTGCCAAACAGGATCTTGAAGAAGTCGTTGATTTCCTCAAAGAGCCAAAAAAATACGAGAAGCTGGGTGCCAAAATCCCACGCGGCGTTCTGCTAGCGGGCGACCCAGGCACTGGTAAAACTCTCATGGCACGCGCAGTTGCTGGGGAAGCCTCAGTTCCATTCTTTAGTATTTCTGGTTCCGAATTTGCTGAGATGTTTGTGGGCGTAGGTGCCTCCCGTGTACGTGACCTCTTTGCTAAGGCCAAGAAAAATGCCCCCTCCATCATCTTTATTGATGAGATTGATGCTGTTGCTCACAAACGTGATGCTCGCGGTGGTGCTGGTCGCGAAGACGAACAAACCCTCAACCAAATCTTGGTTGAGATGGACGGTTTTGATAATGATTCTGGTGTAATTGTGATTGCGGCCACTAACCGCGTAGATATGCTTGATAAGGCGTTGCTGCGTCCAGGTCGTTTTGATCGCCATATCAATGTTGTTTTGCCAGAACGCAAAGACCGCCTAGAAATCTTGAATGTTCATTTCAAGAACAAGCCTGTTAGTAAAGATGTTAATCTTGAAGCGCTTGCTGCAAAGACCGCTGGCACTTCTGGCGCTGATCTTGCCAACATTGCTAATGAGGCGGCAATTACTGCTGCTCGTGAAGGTCACAAGGAAATCACTAATAACGATATCACCGAAGCCTTTGAACGCGTGGCAATTGGTCCAGAGCGCAAGAGCAAAGCGATGAACGAACAAGAGCGTAAAATTACAGCCTACCATGAAGCCGGGCACGCCATTGTTGGCCATGTTTTGCCAGATTCAGATCCGGTACATAAGGTTACAATTATTCCACGGGGTCGCACTGGTGGTGTTACTTGGTTCCTGCCTCCAGAGGACCGCAGCTATAAAAGTATCTATGAGCTCAAAGATATTTTGGCGCGAGCTATGGGTGGTCGTATTGCCGAGAAACTCGTTTTTGGCCCTGAAGCTGTTACCACAGGTGCATCCTCAGACTTACAAAACGTTGCCCAGCTAAGCAAAGAAATGGTCGTAGAAGAGGGAATGGGTAAAGCCACTCGCAATCTTGTTTTCCCCGAAGGTGAAACTGGATATTATACTATTTCCACAGGTAAACCATATTCCGAAAAAACCGCTGAACTGATTGACCAGGAAGTCAAAATTCTATCTGATGAAGCCGCTATGCGTGCCGAAGCCGTCCTCAAAGCAAACGGTCCAGTATTAGATAAGTTAGCCGAAGCATTACTCAAGCACGAGACTCTAGAAGAAAAAGAGCTTAGCCCAATCCTCAAAGACGCTAAGCTCCCAGCCACTGCTAAATTGCGCTAAAACAACAAAAACCCATGGCGCAGAGCAAAAACTGCACCCTATCTCTTAATTATAGCACACAACATCAAAAAAGTCAATACTTAACCCACCCCTATAACTGTGCTATACTAATTCTATGCCCGAGTGGCGGAATTGGCAGACGCGCTAGCTTCAGGTGCTAGTCTGAGCAATCAGGTGCAGGTTCAACCCCTGTCTCGGGCACCACAAACCTTTACCGTTTTCGTATTAATCCTGTATAATTAATATTATGTTAGCTTTCAGCATGATTCAGTGGTGGTACACCAGGGGATGGAAACTTTCTTCTGCTCAGTTAGGTAGTCGCTTCAAAAACGCTGCCGATTTTTTCTCATTACGTTTATTGGTTGGAAACATGTTTGCGCCTTTTCGGCAAATTTCTGCCGGAGAAACTACGTCATCGCCCAGTATGTGGCTCTCAGTATTTTTTGATAAGCTTTTGTCGCGAGTTATTGGTGCCGTCGTCCGTTTCCTGCTACTTATAGTTGGTATCATTACTATCGTAATTCAGGCCATTGGCGGTATATTACTTGTTGTCCTTTGGCCATTGATTCCGTTTGCTATAGTTGGCTGTGTTATTTTAACTGTAATGCAGGTTACTTTTCTATGAACCAGTTTGATTACAACAGTGTCCGCGCCAAGGAGGCTCGCTTTAGTAAATTTTTTAAGGGTAGTATCCCGCAGCTTATACTTTGGGTTTTAATTTTTGCTTTTATTGGCAGTTTTGTTTACCTATTATTTATACAGCACAATAGTATTAGCTGGCTATTTCTGGGTTTGACGATATTCGACCTCATGTTTATGTATTGGCTTAAACACGAAGCTATCCCGGTGCCTCTTGGCGCGACTGATGATATTAACGACTTACTTTCGGCTAATGTCCTACGTTTGCTAGACAGAAATTCTACTCCACAAACCTTAGTTAGGGAATTATACAAAACGCGTAGTGGTAATTTCTTAGCATTGCATTTTGGTATAACCCCCGATCTCTTGTCAAAAATTGCCAATGATTTAACAGCTGATCTGGAACCAATTTTAGCTACAGCGCGAGAAATTCACCAAAAAACTGACGGCGAAACCATTTCTGGTGGCATGCTGGCCGTAGCGATTATCCAGAATCATCCTGCACACGAACAGATTCTCCGAGAAATGCGTCTCGAACTACAAGATTTATATACCGGTATTATTTGGTATAATCACCTGCACGGTTTAGTCAAAAGCGCGCGTGAACGTCGTCGAGACGGCGGAATCGCACGAGATTTGAACTTTGGCTACATCCCCACTTTGCAACGGTTTGGTTGGAATTTGTCCACCCAGCATAAAGGCAAACTTAAGACTCAAGTCCATCTTGCAACTCATCGCGATATCGTTGCAAAAATAATTAGTGCTTTTTCGCACGATGGTAAACAGAATATTGCCCTTATTGGCCCAGAGGGCTCTGGGCGGAGCACAATTGTGCAAGCCTTTGCTAGTGAAATTATGGATGCTGATGCCAAGGTCGCCAACAACCTTAAATATCGTCAGGTTTTTATGCTAGATGCTGCCGCCCTGATCTCTGCCGCTAGTGGCCCTGGGCAGTTAGAAGGTTTAATTATGCGTATTTTTAATGAAGCTTATGCCGCCAAAAACATTATCATCTTTCTCGATAATGCTCAGCTCTTTTTTGAAGAAGGCACTGGCTCAGTTGATGTGTCTAAAGTGCTTTTGCCAATTTTAGAAGCAGGACGCCTACGTGTCATCCTAACCATGGATGAACAAAAACTCCTCGAAATTTCTGCCAAAAATAGTACTCTAGCCAACACACTCAATAAGATCATGGTTCCTCCAGCCAACCGCGAAGAGACTATGAAAGTCCTCCAAGACAAAGTGCCAATGTTGGAGCAAAAATATCATGTAGTTTGTACTTATTGGGCGCTGCAAGAGGCTTACCGTTTAAGTGAAAAATATATCCACAATATTGAAATGCCTGGGCGTGCATTTCGGCTACTTGAAACTGCCTGTAATTATGCTGAGCAACAATTTGTCACTGCAGAATCTGTTGGTCGCGCTATCGAAAACACTCAAGGCATCAGAGTCCAAACTACTACCGATGTTGAAGACCGCGCCATGCTTTTGCAACTCGAAGCCTTAATTCATCAGCGCATGGTAAACCAGTCCGAAGCTGTTAAGGCGGTTTCGGATGCTTTGCGTCGCGCCGCAGCTGGCGTGCGTAATGAAAATCGTCCTATTGGCACTTTTCTCTTTCTTGGCCCTACTGGCGTAGGTAAAACCGAGCTCGCAAAAGCACTTTCAGAGGTTTATTTTCATGGCGAAGACCAGATTGTTCGAATTGACTTGAACGAATATGTCACCGCCGATGATGTTTTACGCCTCATCGCAGAGGGAACCGAAAATAGTGAAAGTTTGACCGCTCAGGTTATGAAGCGCCCTTTTTCGGTTGTATTGCTAGATGAAATCGAAAAGGCTCACCCTCAAGTTCTTACTACACTTCTGCAAATGCTCGACGAAGGTATTTTGCGCGATACCAAAAATCATGAGGTTTCTTTCCGCGACACTATTGTGATTGCTACGTCCAATGCTGGTGCCAACCAGATTCGCAATTACGTTGCTGAAGGCCAGAAACTTGATGTGGTAAAAGATGAACTTATTAATGCTTTAATTACTGAAGGTCATTTCAAGCCAGAATTTCTTAACCGTTTTGATGAAATTTGCGTCTTTACTCCTCTCAGCAAAACAGACTTAATGCGGGTAGTAGATTTAATGATTGCATCGGTTAATAAAACTCTTGCACCACAAAAGATTTCGGTTAATCTCACCGACGAAGCTAAACAGATTTTGATTGAACGCGGTTATGATCCACAAATGGGTGCTCGCCCCATGCGTCGTATCGTTCAGAAAACTGTTGAGAACCTTGTTGCCAAATTTATCTTATCGGGTCAGATTAGTAGTGGCGCCACTATCACAATTACCAAAGATATGCTATAATATCACCAGAATTCGGATATATTATAATTAACGGAAGGGAGACCTCAAATGTCTGGACATAGCAAATGGGCTACTACCAAGCGTCAAAAAGCTGTAGTCGACGCTAAACGCGGAGCGCTATTCACGAAAATTGCTAATCAAATTGCCATCGCTGCCCGTGCTGGCACTGACCCAAGCATGAACCCGTCACTAGCTATGATGTTAGAAAAAGCCCGTCAGGCCAATATGCCAAAGGCAAATATTGAACGCGCCATTGCTCGTGTGGCTGACAAAACCGCTGCTGCTCTGATTGAAGAAACCTACGAGGGATACGGTCCAGGTGGTGTGGGGATTATTATTGAAGTTGCCACAGACAACAAAAATCGCACTATGCCTGAAGTTCGCAACACCCTAAATAAGAATGGCGGTCGCATGGCTGATCCAGGTTCAGTGATGTTCCAATTTGCTCGTAAAGGCTGGATTGAAGTTACCGAAAAAGGTGAAGATGCCATGATGACTGCACTTGATGCTGGCGCCGAAGATGTTGACGAAACTGATGAGGGCTTGATTGTATTGACTGCCCCATCTGATTTGATGAAAGTTCGCGCTAGCCTACTTGATGCTGGTCTCACGGTTACTAATGCCGAACTCAAATATGTCCCAACCAGCACGGTTGCCGTAAATGATGTTGATGGCGAAAAGCTAGAAAAACTTCTAGATGCACTTGATGATTGCGACGACGTCACTGCCGTACACACCAATGCTGAATAGCCTAAGTTTTCCACGACTGTAATACGCTGTATATACAATGTCCATACAACATATATACAAACCAATAAAAATAGCCCCACTTGGGCTATTTTTATAAATGTAAACCTTCATCTAATTTTGCCTGACCACCAATCGGGAACCGTACCTTTTCACCATCTTCAGGCATAATGATATGCACGTGTAACCTCGTCAACGACGCTCCCGATTTGGCTGGGTCGCCAAATCTCATACAAATTCCTCCACCCGCCACATTATATTCTTTCACCAGCTTCTGCCAGATTTGCTGTAAGTCTAGCCACATTTCTGGTGAGATATCCTCGATTTGATACACTGGACCAACTGCCACAATCAAAAACGAAATTTCACTTCCTGGGCGTGGATAACGATTATTCGATACATACCAATATTTCGTGCGAAAGATAGTTGGCTGCGCTTCTTGATCAATATTTTCTTCTGCCATCGGGTCTTTATCGGCGGCTTCCATCTGTAACATTATATCTAGCTGTTCTTGGTGTCGCGCATTTGGTGGGTAGATGTATTTATAGCTATTCATTCTCCTCCTTAATTAAACAAGTCGTCTTAATGCCTTTCTTCTCAGCTAAAGCATGTGAGCGCTTGCTCCAATTTCTTTCGGGATGATCTTCTAGATAATAAATTTCTTTTACACCCTTATCTGCTAAAACTTTCATGCATTTGTCACAAGGAAACAGTGTGATATAAATTGGTGTATCCAGAACTTTTACCTTGCCTAATTTTTTCAGTAAATTAATCTCCGAATGTTCTACTGTATCATAGAACAATTCTGTACGGTTAGTTACATCATATTCTGGCAAGGTGAAATCAATTTGATTGCTAGCATATACCCACTGTCCATTCCAAAAACACGCCGCCGCCACCGGACAAACATCATCTGTGGAATTTCGCAATTCTTTTAGTAACCCCGGAATCGGCTCCGGCATTTCTTTAGAATAATGAATCCGCCGCTTCATCCCAGCTGCCGCTTTGGCCACTTTTTCCTCTACGCCCTCCACCTTGCGCAAACGACTATTCAAAGTAATCTGACGAATTTTGTCCGAAGTAGAGGTTTTGGCTTGCCGCGGTAGCACCGCTACATCTCCACAATATTTTTTCAATTGCTCAATCTGCTCATCAGAATAATTCTCTTTGATCGCAATCAGCACATCTGGACGTACCGTTTTAATCAAATGCCATTTTGGCTCAGCAGCTTGCTTGACGACAATCGCATCCGCAATATTGAGCAACTTGATAAACTCGTAGCGTTCGCCCTCCGGAATCACCGGCCTAGTTGGCCCTTTTCGCTTACGGATTTTTTCATCACTATCCATTGCAATTACTAGAAAATCACATAATGCTCGCGCTTTCATGATATAGCGCAAATGTCCTAAATGGAACAAATCCCACGACCCTTGTACCAAACCCACCTTTTGCCCAGTTTTATGAGCAATTTTTACGTTTGCTAGCCAGTTCTCATCCATATTAAATCGCCACCGGTATTCCTTTAATTGCAGGTTCAGGATTATAATCACTCAGCTCAAAATCGTCTATACGATAGTCAAAGATATTATCATGGCTATTCACAATTTTTAGAGTAGGGAATGGCTTACTCTCACGTGCCAAAATCTCTTCAGCCCAGGGTAATTGATTTTCATAAATATGTGCATCAGAAACCATATGTACAAACTCTCCTGGTTCCAAATCTAACACCTCGGACATCGCCAGGAGTAGAGCTGAATATTGTACCCAGTTGCTCGGACAGCCAATCAACACATCACAACTTCTTTGGAACATCACTAAGTGTAATTTGCCATTCAAAATGCGAAAATGCATCCAACCATGGCACGGACATACCACCACCTTTTGCTGATGATCTTTATTACGAATAATATATTGTGGAATCCAGGGCGAAATCAAATGCGTCTTGAGTTCTGGACGTTCTTTCATTTGCTTAATGATTTCCGCAAATTGATTGTAAGGCTTACCCTCAGCAGTTGGAAAACTCACAAATGCTGCCCCATAGGACCCAGGACCCAAATCGCCAGGTTCTAGACCACGCTTAGCACACTTCTTTTCAGTACACCAATTTTTCCACCATTTACAGTGGAACTCTTCCAGTTCTTCTTGCGTACGTGCTCCATTGATAAAACCAAGTAGTTCACCGATTGGAGTCTTCCAGAACTTAATATCACGCTCAGTCAAAAACGGCACACCATTCTTTAGAATATCAAAACGCATCACTGGAGCGCCCAATAAGTCTATCGAGTCTACTTCTTTACCACTTTCGTCCACCATTGGTGACGGTCCTTTGATACCATGCTGCAAAACCGCTCGAATCAGGTTTTTGTACTGCTCGTCTGGTGTTCTCTCGCTGTATGGTCGATATTCACCTCTCATCTGTAACCTCCTCTAATTACTATTAATAGTAACAGACGGAGCAGAGAAAATCAACTTCAAATCCCTCAAGAATATTGCATCACCCCATCAAAACACGGCCGACGTAATCAGCTTATGATTTTATTCTAGCACAAGTTGTAATAAAAGTCAAGATATGATACAATCAAAGAGGAAGGGTGGCCGAGTGGTTGATGGCACCGGTCTTGAAAACCGGCAAGTTAATAGCTTCGCAGGTTCGAATCCTGTCCCTTCCGCCAGGAAAGTTTTTGGAAGACCCGAAGGGTCTTGCAAAAAGCTTTCTTTTGAGAAAGCAGACCGGATGTCGAACGCAGTGAGACTTCCTGTCCCTTATCCTTCCGCCAGAAGGATAATAAAATATATGGTACCGTAGCTCAGTTGGTTAGAGCGTGGGACTCATAAGCCCAAGGTCACTGGTTCGAACCCAGTCGGTACTACCATTGACACTATCAAAAAAGATGTTGTGAATAACAGCATCTTTTTTGATAGTGTAAGATCGGCACCCCGCCGCGGCATACTAGTCAGGCAGCGGAGGGGGAAACCGTTCCAGCGATTGTTCGGGCCGTTCGACGGGTAGACCGTCGAATCATTGAATTCGAGGTTGTAAGCGGCAGCCGAGGTACTAGAAGTATACGCCGCCCCACGCGACGACCACTCGTAGCCGTTGATGCCAGCGTTCCCAAGGGTACCAGCCGACACAGTCAGATTTAGGCGCCCGCTGCGCACGGAACTCCAAATACTAATTAGCCGCCCCACAATCTCGCGCGGGTCTAGAAGTTCAATTAACTAGGTTTTATGCCGTAGCCCAAAACTTGTCCAAGCCTCACACTTCTCTTCCGGAGCTTTAGAGGAGAACTTCACGATCTTTTATGCGGAGACCGGGAGTCAGCGGAGGAGTGAACTCGGGCTACTTTTTGGCTCCATGGACGTATATCCACAAAATTACTATAACATGCTATAATAATTACATGAAAGATAAAAAAGGCTTTACTGTCCTTGAACTCATGGTGGTGGGCGCATTTGCGGCGTTGCTTTTGGTAATTTTCTTCATCCAAAAAGCCAATGTTGAGGCAATGGATCGCGATGACAAGCGTAAGACCGCTATTAATGCAATGTATTATGCCCTGGAAGAGTATTATTACCCTAAATACGGTTATTATCCTGCCGAGATCGACGAGGAGATTTTACCTGTGATTGATCCAGAATTGTTTACTGATCCGCTAGGAGCCAATTTAGGTATTGAGGGGAGTTCATATAGTTATGAGGTCGCTAATTGTAATTCGGAAAATCATTGTCGTGAATATACTTTGCGTGCGACGTTAGAAAAGGAAGATACCTATATTAAAAAAGGTAAAAAATGAGTAAAACTAGGGTGGTGATTGCGCTAGGCGGCAACGCCTTGCAACAAAATGGTGAAGTAACAGCCGAAGCTCAAAAAGCTGTGGCTAACAAAATTGGTGAGATTATTGTCAAGCTTTCGGAAAAATATGAAATCATTATCGCCCATGGTAATGGTCCGCAGGTAGGCAATATTTTGGTGCATGAGGAAAATGCCAGTACTGCTTCTGCTCCCGCTATGCCGTTAGAAACCGCCGTGGCTATGAGTCAGGGGCAAATCGGCTATTGGCTCGCGCAAGCCATCGATAACGCTTTCGCACGAAATCGCCAGCGCAAAAAAGTAATTAGCGTGGTGACTCAAGTCGTAGTTGATCGCAATGATCCGGCTTTCCGCCATCCTACCAAACCAATCGGTGAGTTTTATGATGAAAAGGAAGCTATTCATTTAACCAAACTGCGTGGTTGGGAAATGCGTGAGGACGCCGGCCGCGGCTATCGCCGCGTCGTGCCGTCACCAAAACCGATTGATATCGTGGAGCGCAAAGAAATCATGTCGCTAGTTCAGAACGGCACGATTGTAATCGCCGTCGGCGGCGGCGGTATCCCAGTTTTTCGTACCAAAGTTCTTAAAGTCCTCAAAGGAGTAGACGCCGTCATCGACAAAGACCTCGCCGCCGCTAAGCTTGCTGAGTTAGTCAAGGCAGACATTTTTGTATCTGTAACTGCTGTTCCATGTGCTTATCTCAACTTTGGACAACCCGACCAAATCGCTCTCGGCATGCTTACTCCTCGCGAAGTCATCGAGCATATCAAGTCTGGGCATTTTGGCGTAGGCTCAATGCTGCCAAAAATCCAAGCGGTGGCGGCGTTTGCGAGCAAGAAAAGGGTCGGGATTATTACTAATCCCGACAACCTTGAACTTGCTCTCAAACGCCGCAGTGGCACCATTGTTCAAGAAATGTAAATCAGACTAAGCTAACTCTCGCGCCGCCATTCGCACCGCTTCGGCCCAACCTGTAGCGACATGAGGTGTTCCAGCTAATTCCTCAATTTTTAGTCCACTACGAATCGCTAAAACCACTTCTTGGATTACTAAGTCCGCCTCTGGTGACACCACAGTAGCTCCAATAATTTGCATTCGCGAATTTATTAATAATTTTACAAAACCTGCTCGAAAATCATTCGTATTAGATGCGCTAATCGATTCCAATGGCACGATAGTCGACTTATATCTTTGTTTAATTTGTGCACACTCGAGTTCATTCAGACCTACCTTCGCTACACGTGGCAAAGTATTCGTCATCCGCACGAAACCAGTATAATTCACCACATTTCCCGCACCACGCAAAGCATTTAAGGTTGCTAACTTGCCTTCATAGGTTGCTTTTTCGGTAGAGCTTTCTCCACCAATCACATCACCTGCTGCCCAAATATGTCCATTTGAGGTACGTAAACTTTGGTTTACGTCAATTCCACGATAAGAAAACTTCACCCCGGCATTTTCTAGGCCAATATCTGTGGTCGGCTCTGGTGTGGTGGCCAACACAATTGCCTCTACACGCATTGACTTTTCCTGCCCGCCACGAATAAAAATAATTTGTTGACTGCCAGCGTCCTGCTGCAACGCTATCACCCGAGAATTATACAAAATTTTTACACCGAAACGATCCTTCAAATGTTTTTCAATTACTTCGCTTACTTCTACATCCTCACGTGGCAATAATCGTTCCTGCGCCTCAATTAGAACCACGTTCACTCCTAGCGCAGCAAAATATTCTGCTAGTTCGCATCCTGTTGAACCGCCACCAATCACGCCAATTACTTTCGGTAGTTTAGCCATTCTTAGTGCTGTATCTGGTGACCAGCAATTTACTGTATCAATGCCAGAAATCCCGTTCACAGCCACATTTGTGCCAGTAGCAATCAAAAACTTTTCACTGCTGATCTGTTGATTACCAACAGCAATCTCATGTGAACTAATAAACTGCGCAAAGCCATGGTAGCAGTCTATACCCGCATTCTCAAATACTTTACGGCTGCCACCACCAGCTCGCCGTACAGCCGCTGCCTGCCAATTTAACACAGTAGGATAGTTATAGCGTAAAGTCGTGCTCGACATACCAAAGCGTGATCCAGCCACGGCCTCAGCATAGAGCTGACCGAAACCCAGCGCCGCTCCATAGGGAATGTCACGATAATTCAATGTTGTTCCTCCCCAGCGGTCTGATTCCACGACGGCCGTCTTAAATCCCATACCAGCAGCCATCAAAGCTGCTGCACTACCAGCCGCACCACTACCTACCACCAGGTATTGATAATCGCATCTTGCCATTTAGTTTTTACCCACCATATCTTATATTATTTTACCACGATTTTGATAAACATAAGACAAATCCGCATTATACTTTGCTGCTTCCAGAGCCACTCTTCGATTAATATCATCAACAGTTACCACCGTACGTTTACTTGCCCATTTTGCTACGCATGATACAACCTTATTTGCAATTAGTTCCGCAGTGCTCTGTGGAAGATGTAATAACTTAGTCTCCTGCAAAATATCAGCCACTAGTTTCTCTTCGCTAAAAGCAAAACTCTGTGGGGTTTTGACTTTGCGTCTTGATAAAATATTTTTTTTCATCATGCGAGTACCTCAAAAGTGAAGATAAAACTTGCCAGCACCAAGAAGCCTACTCCAGTTAAAATTCGGAAAAAAGTCTTATGTTTGACGCGCCACCTCTGGATATCTACCACCGTTTGTCCTTTACGAATTGCCAAACGCAGAATTACAGATGGCAGAATTGCCACAATTGTATACATCCCAATTGCAATTAGCTGATGTAAATGCGGTAATTCTAAAATACTATTTGCGGCAACTACCAGCAAAATCAGAGCAAATGGCATTTCTGCAAAACTTGTTAGCAGCCCTAAAGAAAACGCCTCAGTGTTACTATTAGTTAATTTAGCGCGTTTATCAATGAATTTTGCCACACTGCGCGGCAACCAAAGTTCTGTGCTACGACCGCGACGATAATAAAACATCCACGCGATAATTGCTAGTGCCACTAGCATACATACGATGATTATCAATTCTTCAGCATACAATGTTTTGCCAAAATAACGGTCCAACACAAATGCTACTGTAGCTAGGCTTAACAAAATCAAAGTCCCAATCCCAGAAATATAACTACTCACCAAATGCTTTGTTTTTTTACGTACATGCTTACCAATACTAGCATGATATAGCAACAGCAAAGCCCCAAGTTCCAACTGTAAAGTCGCATGAATTACAGCGGCCAAAAACACCTCACTATAGGGAACGACCATTTCCATATTCACATTATATCACACTTATGCTTGCTAAATTTTTCAAATTTGTGCTACACTCCCGTCATGAAGAAAATAATACCCTATCTAAGCATAAAAATTATTATCGGTAGTGTGCTGTTATTTGGTTTAAATTTCCAGAATACCATAAGTATTAAGGAATCTTTTACTGCTTCTGCTAAAAATGGTACTACAATTTCAAATATTAATCCGAACCTAACATCCTCAACAATACCAGACGCGCCCAATGTATCTCAACCTACGACTGATCTTCCTATACAAAACACTAATTTGATTATTAAAGCTATCAACCCTGGATATACTATTGATGGAATTCGCGACGTCGGCGAGTTCGTCGAACTTCAGAACAATACCGACGCCTCACTCTCGCTCGCCGGCTATTCGCTCCGCTACACTAATTCTAGCGGTAAGCAGACAACCTTAGTTGACTTTTCTGAAGGGAGTTCCATGGTCGGCGAGTTTCTCCTCTTACGCTTGGCACGCACTAGCAACGGTGCAGATGCTGAAATGGTTTATACTACGACTTTAGCTATGTCCAACGCTAACCTTGAACTCCTATATAATGGTCAAGTAATTGATCGTGTTTGTTGGTCAAAAGAAGATGGTTGCTCTGCAGTTTTCGACAGCAAAGCCCCTTCCACACTCGTACGAGATGACGTTTCTGGAGAATTTATACATTGGTTTACTAGCTATGAGTTACATTATGATCCTTTGTACCCTACGCTACAATTACCACTAGAACCGGACGACATTGATAATCCTGAGCTTCCCAATACCCCAGAAGAAACTCCGACTGCTCACTGTCGTGGGCTAGAGTTTACAGAAGTTCTATCTTATTATTCCGAAAGCCAAACTGAGCAATTTATTGAGCTCTATAATGCAACCGACCAACCAATAAACCTTAGCGGTTGCACACTAATTTATAAAAAGAAACTTTATTCTTTAAATGGAAATATATCACCAGACGGGTATTTTGTAATTTATCCTCATCAATTTACGCCACAATTCTCCATTACCAAGAATCCCAATTCCACCAACAGTATTGAACTACTTGATATTGATGGCTCAACGGTAGATATACTGATTTACTCACACGGACAAAAGAAAGCCACTTCTTATGCTAAATTCATTGAAGCGGATGGTTCAGAATCTTGGAGCTTAACTTATGCTCCTACTCCCGGTAGTATCAATGTCTACCAAGAATTTCGCACTTGCCCAACCGGTAAAGTAATAAATCCCGCTACAGGCAATTGCATCACGGTTACCCTTACGTCTAATAATACCTCTACTGAATGCCCAGCTGGAAAATATCGCAATCCGTTGACCGGACGTTGTAAAAAACTTGAATCTTCCACCACAGAACCCAAGCCCTGCGCTGAAGGCTATGAACGTAATCCTGAAACCAATCGTTGCCGTAAAATCAAAGCCGAAAACGATGGTGCTGGTTATGCGCTCATCCCAGCCACCAACTCTAGTACTTCAACCTTTGCGGCTTTTGGGCTTGTTATTCCACTAGTTATGCTGGGTGTAGTCTATATTATCTTACAGTTCCGCCACGAGATCGCCCGTACGGCTCGCAAAACTCGTCAACGCTTCTACCACGTTCGCAAAAACTTGGTCGCGTGGTACATCAGCTTTCACCGGCACAAGAAGCCCTAACTCCTGATAATGTCGTAGAACAGGAACAGTTTTTTCACGGTACTCATTAATTCGCGTCTGAAAAACCTCTGGATTAGTGTCGTCTTCACGCAAACCACGATCATTCAATAGTTTCGCTGCCTCCCAGCGCTCAATAGCATCTTGTTCTGAAAGTTGTAACATGATTACTGCACGAATTGGATGACCGCTAGCTTTAGCCACGCTCATCACCTGGTTTTCCTCACCTTCCCAGCGTCCAATTGAAGACAAAACTAAAGGATACTCCCATAATTCCTTCTTTTCAAAATACGGCAACACCCAATCGTAGAACAAGTTTGAAGGCATCAATTTACCACCACCAGTAATATTCTGGTTGGTTGATTTTTCCAAAGTTCGAGCAATCAAGCCTGACGATAAAAACTTACCATTAATCGCCTCAGCTAAACGTACCCCCACTGTATCTTTACCGCTCATTGGCAAACCAAATATATTAATACTACCCGTGCCAAGCCATTTTTTGATTAGTTGTAACTGCTCTTCCATAAACGCATTATAACATATCTTATGAAATTATTAATTAGATGCCTGTAGCTGTGGATAACTTGTGTAAAACTTATTAATATACTGTGTAAAACCTGTGAATAACGTCCATCAAATAGCAGTCTTGCCAAAAGAGTGCTAATCACATATAATAATATACATGAATCTCAGCAAACGCCAAGAGGAAATTCTCTTTGCAATTATTGAAGAGTACGCCGAAATTGCCACACCGGTAGGGAGTGTTACTTTGGCTAAACTTTTTAATGTCTCTTCGGCTACAATTCGTGCAGAAATGGCTCGCCTAGAAGAGTATGGCTATATTGCTCAACCACATACATCAGCTGGTCGTGTTCCAACTGACTCTGGTTATCGTTATTATGTTAATGCTCTCGCGGAACAGCCCGAGCGTGTATCGGATGTAGAACAGCTTCGTGGTAATAACGAAGACAAACCCCTCGAGCGTAGTAATCGTGTTCTTGAAGTGCGCATTAGTTCGCAGGAGCGGGCTGATTTTGCCATCCGTGGTGCCGTTGATTCATTAGTCGAGCTTACTGGCAATCTTGGGCTTGCCACCATCGGCGACCAGCTCTATATGTCTGGCATTGCTAGGTTGTTTACGCAACCGGAATTTTTAGACAATCAACGCGTACAAGCTGTAGCCAAGTTATTAGACAATCTTGAGCCTTGGCTACGCGAGGCTGCTCCTGGCCAACCGCTCAATATTTTCATTGGCCAAGAAAACCCCATTGGCAAAACCTCGCAAGTTTCACTCATTATTAGCCGTTTTCGTTCGCCATATTCCGATCGTAGTTACATTGGGGTGTTAGGCCCAACTCGTCAGAACTACGCCAAAGTCATGTCGCTTGTTCGTCAGGCTGGTGGTATGCTTGAAGCCGCGCTCGCATTAAAATAATCTAAGGAGAGAATATGAAAAAGTCCAAAGTTGAAGTTAAAGAACCCGTCGCAACACCCGCACCAGATAATACTACAGAGGATGTCGTAGAATGCCCAAATCCTGCTGAAGCTGCACTTGCAGAACTCACTAACGATTTGCAACGTACCCGCGCCGATTTTGAAAACTTCCGTAAGCAAGTTGAAGTGCAAAAAAACCAGGCTATGGCTTCAGCTAAATATGCCACTGTCGTCAAGTTCTTGCCATTAGTCGATGATTTTTCTCGTGCAATTGATGCCTACAGTGAGCAATTGGCTCCTTTGCGCAAGAGTTTAGATAAAACTCTGTCTAGTCTCGGGCTCACTCAAATTGACTCTCGGCCTGGTACCGAATTTAACCCAGATCTTCATGAGGCAATTTCTGTCGAAGATAACGAAGGTGACTCTGAAGTCATCGCTGAAACCCTGCGCCCAGGTTATCTTTATGATGGTGCTGTCATCCGCGCCGCCATGGTTAAAGTCAAACACCAATAATTTTCCTTTGACTCTTTGCGCTTGCGCTAAAAAGTGCTACAATAAATACATATGAAGAGTCATGATGGGAAAGTTTTAGCTCGCATTGGTCGTCGCATCCGTGCCTGCGATTATCTGGTAGTAGTGCAGCTATTTTTACAAAGCGATTTCTTGTTAGAACAGCCGCTTGTACCTGACGATATTAAGCCTCGGCTTTTGGGCCATTGGGGTACTTGTCACGGCATTAATGTTGCTTATGCTAATTTACGAGCCTACTTTAGTAAAGAGCAGCAAATTACTCATCCAGTATCCAAACCTCAAAAATCTGCTCAGACCATTAACCCCTTTGCAGTTGGTGCTAAATTAGTAGAAACGGAAGAAGCTGAGCCTGACACATCAGTAGTCGATCCAAATTTCTCTTTTATACTCGGCCCAGGTCATGGCTTTCCGGCCCTACAAGCTAATTTATTCATTGATGGAGATTTAGAAAAAGTCGATTCCAAAGCCAAACGCGACGCTAGTGGTATTGCTTACGTTTGTCGTAATTTTTCTTGGCCAGACGGTTTTCCGTCACACGCCAGCCCATTTACTCCCGGAGTCATTTGCGAGGGCGGGGAATTAGGCTATGCTATTGGCGCTGCCTATGGTTATGTTCTTGGTCATCCCGAACGTACTGTAGCCGTAATGCTCGGTGATGGGGAATTAGAAACTGCCACTGCCTTGTCTTCGCTCAACCTTGTCAAATTAGTTGGCAACCATCGTGCTCATGGTCAGGTAATTCCAGTTTTGCACCTCAACGGTTACAAAATTTCTGCCCCTACGCTTTATGGGCGTAAGTCTGAACGTGAACTTCATGAGCTGGTTCGCGGCTTTGGTTATACTCCAGTCGCTATTCATGGGGATAGTGCCGAGGTCTTTCAGGATGCTTTAGACCGTGCTGCCAAGTATGAGCATCCATTCCTAATTTTACGCACCGAAAAAGGCGCTACTGGTCCGCAGGAAGTTAATGGCCGCAAGGTTGCCGGCAATTATTTAGCTCACCAAATTCCGCTTCCAGATGCCAAGACTAATCCTGATGAACTTAAGGCATTGCAAAAATGGCTCGAAAGTTATCATTTTACCGAACTTTTCAACTCCGAGAAAGGATTTACACTATGATTGATATTGTTGACCATCCTGGTAGCGAAAAATTCTCGCCCGCCCGCAGTATCGGCGCGATTATGGCAGACTATATGTCTAAGCATGATGATTTTTATCTTTTCTCACCGGACGAAACCACCAGCAATAAGCTCGACGCTGTTTTTGAGGTCTCCGCTCGAGCCTGGGATTTAGCACGCCGAGATTTCGATTTACCAGAATCTTTTGATGGCCAAATTATTGAATTGCTCTCCGAGAACACCCTCTTTGCTTGCATGGTCGGCCATTTGATTGCTGGTGGTACTGCCATGATGACAAGCTATGAAGCCTTCTTTTCTATTATCACTTCCCAGGCACTCCAGCATCTCAAATTTCTTGATCAATCCAGTCAGGTTAAATGGCGTCCCAGTTACCCCGCCGCCAACCTCCTTTCCACTAGTACTTGTTGGCGCCAGGATCACAATGGCTTCACACATCAGTCGCCTGCCCTAATTTCTACTTTACTTTGCCTCCCTAGCAATCTTAGTAACTGTCTTTTTCCAGTGGATGATGTTGCTGCCGAAGCCGCGTTTATCTACATGATGCGTTCTAAGAATGTTGTGAACCTTACAACATTTAACAAAACCGATCAGCCTCGCTGGCTTAATTCTCACCAAGCTGATGACCAGCTCAGTCATAGTGGTGCAAGTATTTTTGATTTTATTTCAGATGAAGGCGAGCCAGATTACGTTTTGGTCGGTGCTGGCGATATTGTCTCTTGCGAGGCTATTAAAGCCATTGAGCTTCTTCGTCAAGATTTCTCAAACAAAAAGTTTCGGTTTGTTAATATCGCTGCTCTGTCATATAACGCTATTGGTACTACCGATAATAAGCTCTCGCAGGCAAATTTTGACAAACTGTTTACTACAGATAAGCCAATTATTGCTAATTTTCACGGTTATCCAGCAACTTTGCAACAAATTCTCACTAATTATGCTTTACCTAGCCGGTTACATGTTCATGGTTTTGAGGAGCATGGCAGCACTACAACTCCATTCCAAATGCTGAGTGTCAATCGCGCTTCGCGCTATCATTTAGCCATGGATATTGCTAAGTTGGAAAAACGCGATGATTTGGTAGAAAAATATCAAAAAGTTATTGATGATAATGCTAATTATGCTCATGAATATGGCGTAGATCAGGTCGTTGATTAAAGTTCACCCGCCGAGTAGAAGTTTAGTATTGACAAAAGTTTGTATCTGTGATAATATAAGAGTATAGCCTTGAATGAGGCCATGCTTTTGAGGTGCTAGATACGTAAAAATCACTAATATCAACAATTAATATGCTAGAATAAAAAACAATGGAATTATTTATATTAATTATTACGCTGCTGATTTTGGCAGAAACTACGATTATAACTATCAAAAACATTAAAACCCCTTTTTCGGGGTCTAACCAAAAACGCAAAGTCTATGTTGACACTTCGGCCTTGATGGATCCGCGTTTGCTTGCCGTCGCTCAGACTGGCTTCATTGGGGATAACTTGATTGTGCCACGCAGCGTAATTCAAGAGTTGCAGCTTCTGGCCGACGGCAAGGATCATGATAAGCGTCTGCGCGCCCGTGCGGGGCTTGACGCCGTGCGCGAGCTCGAGCGCGTAATTTATTTTGACGTTACTATTTTAGGCGATCAACTTGATCGCACACCAGTCGACAATCGCTTGCTCGAGCTCGCGAAAGCCAACCGTGGTGCTATCCTCACCAATGATTTTAATCTGGAAAAGGTTGCCGCCACCGAGCATATCGACACCCTTAACCTTAACGCTCTAGCTCTAGTTCTGCGTAACGAATACCTACCAGGCGAAACCGCTAAGGTCAAAATTATTGCTACTGGCAGCGGAATAGACCAAGGTGTGGCATATCTCAAAGACGGTACAATGGTTGTAGTTGATCATGCCAGCAAAAAAATTGGTGAAGAGATTGAAGTGGAGTTTGTGCGGGTTAACCAAACTGCCGCAGGCACAATGATGTTTGCTAAAACTACCAAAACCCGTGCTAGTCAAAAAACTTCAACTAAATCTACTACTCGGTCTAAACCAGAATCAAGGACGGCAAATAATTCTAAAAAACCCACTCGTCGTTCACATTAAACAAATTCTGCTCTCACCTAGGTGAGAGCAGAATTGCTATGTATGCAGTCACTACCGCGTCGGTGTGGAGCCTCCTCCATCGGTCCCACCAGAAGTAAATGATGTAAATGCCTTACGCACTGTCTTACCATCGGCATCCGTTACTTCCACAGTTACATTCTTCTCAGTGCCAAGCACAGTATAAACTAGCCCATTTTTAAGGATATCAGTCGTCACCTGCCCCTTGGAGGCTTCTTTGCCATCCACTAGAATGCGATAAGCCACTAAGTCACTTGAACCTGGTGTTAATTTAATTTCCAACACATCCTTAGTGCTAGAAACCCGACGCGTAATTCCAATCTCGGCACTTACATTCTCACAGGTATCTACCTCATCATAGTTATAGCCGTCAGGCACATGCCAAGTCTCCGTCTTAGACACCGGATCTACATACTTAGTCAACTCCAACTCTATACGCTGACTTTCCGGCGTACAATCTGCTGCCCGAAGACCATTTTTCTTATTAAACGCCACAGTCTCTTTCACGATGCCGGAGTTCTTATCACTGTACCAACTCGGCCAAATATCGGTCTTTCCGCCAATAGTCAAAGTCTGAATCCCAGCTGGCTTTACAGGTTTGTCTCCCGACTTCCACTTACCTTCCTGGGCATAAAGATTCTTATGCACATTACTCATGTAACTATTTACGACAATTCGTGTCACGTTATTGGTGCTGCTACGCAATCCAGAGCCGTCATGGTTACCATTCCATACTACTGTAGCGATTGCTGTGGAATAGCTTGCCATCCATAAATCTTTTGCCACTGCACTATTAGATGTGGTAGATGTACCAGTTTTAGTCCCAGTCCACACACCATTAATTACAAATCCTGGAGCCGAACCAGAAGCCCCAAATACTAATTGCCGTGCGCTAGCATCACCCAGAATATCAGAAATCTCATAGGCTACTTGCTCATCTACAATTCGCTCACCTTCCGCATCCTGCCAGGTTTCCAATACCTTGCCGCTCTGGTCTTTCACCTCAAGTACATAAGCCAGATCTTTATAGACGCCACCTCTGGCCAGCGAAGCATAGGCATTAGCATGTTCTACTGGCAATACAGTACAACCGCTACCAATCGCCATAGACAAACCCGCTGCGCCGCCATCGGCACAATAATTCTTGTCACCTAGACCATGTAAAATCTCTAGCGCATTGTCAATTCCTACGATTGCCAGTGCTTTTGCTGCTGGAATGTTCAAGGAGTTACCTAATGCTTGCCGTACCGTTACGTTGCCATAAAACTTACCAGTAAAGTTACGCAACGCACATTGTCCAGTATAGCCAGCACAATAAATTGCATCAATATTTTCATCTTTTAGTACAGTGCCTGGACCGTAAACTTGGTCGCCAGTCAACGAGAATAGTGGCGTAAAATCTAGCAATGGCTTGATTGAAGAACCCGGCTCTAGCGGAGAAGTTGCTGCATTCACCTCACCATAAACTGGCGTATTCCAATCTACTGATCCTACCATAGCAATCACTTGAGCAGTCTCGGTATCAACCGACGCTAAGGCAATATTGTCACTACCATTTGTATTTAGACTCTTTGCGCCTTCCGCCACGGCTGCTTCTGCCATCTCTTGAGCACGGTAATCCAATGTCGTCTTGATGGTATATCCACCTGTGCGCATCGTTTGGATGCCATATTTCTCTTCGAGCTGCTTTTTCACCTCCATTACAAAATGTGGCGCTTTGATGTTGTCGTACTGGGTTGATTCTGGTAGGATTTGATCCAAAATTGGTACTTCCTTAGCTTCTGCCGCCTCTTCCGCAGAAATATATCCCATCTCTGCCATTACATCCAGAGTTTTGTGCTGGCGTGCAATCAAGGCCTCGTTGCCTGGTTCATAGTATGGATTCAAAATTGCTGGGTTGTTTGGAATTGCCGCGAGCAAAGCCGACTCGGCTAGGTTCAAATCTTTCGCGCTCTTACCAAAATAAGTCTGCGCTGCACTTTCAATCCCATTTCGTCGACCACCATAGGGTGACTCGTTCAGATACATGGTAATGATTTGCTCTTTGCTGTACATCTTTTCCAGCTCAATCGACAAAATCAACTCTTTTACCTTGCGTGCAATACCACCACGGTTTTCCGAGGCTGCCTCATCTGAGAAGAACAACTGTTTAATTAATTGCTGTGTCAACGTGGAGCCACCTTGTACACCTCGACCAGTCAAGGTCGACAACGCTGCGCGCACCAATGCCGAAAGGTCAACCCCAGGGTGGCTATAAAAACTACGATCTTCAATTGCCACCGTTGCTTGACGCACATAAGTAGAAATTTGGTCACCCTCCACTACCAAGCGATAATCCGCATCACCCTTGTCTTCCCAGAGTACTACGCCGTTACGATCTAGATAGGTGTTCACCGTCTCAGAAATCGTCAGATTACCTAACTGAATTTCTTTCAACTGACTCTTATAGTACACGAACAAAAAACCTACCAAAATAATACCAAGCAAGACACAAGCAGCGATAATTTTCCCAATTCGCTTCAAACCTTCCTTGGAAAACCAGTATGCCTTAATCCGTTCCCACCGAAAATGCGCAAAAAACCGCGCAGGTTGTTCCTTGGGCAAAGGTCGCAAATCGGTGTTTTTATTTGATGCGGCTTTCTTCTTTGTAACTTGAGAAGCCTTGCTCTTTACTGATTTTGCCAGTTTCCGCGTGCGGTCTGTCACCAAGCTAGAATAAACCCCCATTTTTTCTCTTTTGGTAGGCTTGCTACCAGAGTGATTCGCAGTTTTTACCATGTATTAATTATACCACAAACACCATAAAATCTACCATACCTAGCGGGGAATTGTCATTTTGCTGTCACTTTATTACGGGGTTTCTTTCTCGTTTCATCAAACTTGCGCTTGTATCTTTTGACAAAATCGTGCTATAATGCCAATTTTCTTGCCAAACCCCACTTTTACCACAAACACTATTGACAATTTTACAATTCTGTGCTACAATGAAAACATAAGGTGTATTCACGCGCCGCAAAGCTTTTTGATAATCAAAAAGAGGCGTCTTAGGATACGCCTCTGAAGTACATTAAAAGTTTACGACGTGATCTTCAAGAAAATAGGGGGTAAAAGTTATGAAGGTAAAAATTAAATCTGTTCTAGTATTGTTATGCTACATTGGGATTATTGGCATTATACCGCTTATGTATGTGACGGCTAATTTTATCCATTATCAGCTTCATGTGCGCTTGATACTTGTTGAGGCACTTCTTATTCTCATGATTGGGCTGGTTTATTTAGGGTTGTTAGCAGTATTCATGGCAATCATTGGATGTTCTGATATGCCCAAAGAAGTAACTGAAACGCAAGATTCTAGACCTAATCATGAGCCTGTTGCTTCAAATCATGGTAGCAATATTCAGGAAGTTATGGAGAATATCAGGAACAATGAGTTAGAGTACACTGCGTGCTTCGACCTTGAAGGAAGAAAATTAGCCGAAGGCACACTTCTATCACCTCATGAGTGCAGTATCACTGCGGAAGATTGGCGTAATATATGCTACCGAGGGGATGAAATCATAAAAGTTCACAACCATCCTGGTTGTTCTAACGTAGCATTCTCAGCTCAAGACTTTAAAGCTTTCCTGCAGAAAGACTTCATCCGGAAAACCCTAGTTGTGACAAAAGATTACAACTATACCATGGAGAAAGTAGGAGATAAGTATGAAACTTTACAGGACGATGCAAAGTCATATGCGGCAAAAATGTATACTCAGTGTATTTGGCTTTCAGCGTTTTCGGATCGGCTCTGGTCAATAGTGGTAGTACGTAGAACAGCAAAAAAGTTTGGCTTCAGGTTCAAAGTAGAACGCATCAACAAAACTCCAACAAGAAAAATTATTCCAGTTGGCGTGATGGCGTGTGTAATTTTAATGATGTTCTGTTTTGCTAAGCCTCAGGCTTCGGCCTCAGCTGTTGCCCGATACAATAGCGCAGCAGACGACCCATGCTTTCATGGTAACACTCAAACCGCTGGCGGTCAGCAAGATAACATCATCACAGAAGACTCATTAGCTAATGAGATCGTTTCGGGCTATATTGATACACCCATGTAATATTTTGCAGTGTTATTTCATTTCTTCAGTTCATTTCACGTCTATAACCACAAGCAAAACCCGCCCAGGATACTGAGCGGGTTTTCTGCTGCCAAGATTTCTACATCACTACGGCAAACTTATTCTTGCCCCGCTTCACGATCGCAATTTGATCTACTGACACGTCTTCAGCCACCTTTGTGCCATTTATAGTGATTGCTCCAGCGGTAGTCAACTTGCGCGCTTCGGTTTTGCTGCCCGCGAGACCAGTTTTTACCAAAATATCAAACAACTTCTCACCCATCTGCCCCTTGGCTAAATATTCACCAAATTCCGCAATTTCTTCACCAGACAAACTCGATAAATCTTCCGTAAACAGCCGCTCGCTCAGCGCAATCACCGCCTCTGCCGCAGCTTTGCCATGTACTACTTCTGTCACACCCTTTGCCAGTGCCTTTTGTGCCACTCGTTGCTCTGGATGTTCAACCTGCTGGCGCAAAATCTCTGCCACTTCTGGTCTTTCTAGCAACGTGTAAATCTTCAACAAATATTCCACTGCACTATCTGGCTGGTTAATCCAGAACTGGTAAAAATCGAAAATTGAAGTCCTTCCTGACGAAAGCCAGACTGCATTGCCCTCTGACTTACCGAATTTTCGCCCAGTAACTGGGTCAATAATTAGTGGTGTGCTCCAAGCATCGGCAGTTGCCCCCTCTAGGCGCTTAATCAAATGGATACCACTGGAACAGTTACCGAATTGGTCTGCCCCACATAGTTGCAAATCTACGCCATATTCGCGGAAAAGATGCAAAAAGTCATATCCCTGAATCAAAGTATAAGAAAATTCAGCATAAGAAATTCCACTACCACCTTCGCCAATCCGGTTCTGCACAAACTGACGATCAAGGAGCTGTGTCATCGAGAACGCCTTACCAACTTCGCGCAAAAACGTCAGATAGTTCATATCCTTGAACCAGTCATAGTTGTCCACCATCACCAGCTCGTCACTCTGCACAATCTTGCGCATCTGCGCGCCAATGCAAGCCTTATTGTGCTCCACTTCTTCCAGCGGCTTCAAGTCGCGCTCACCGTTATCTTTTGGGTCGCCAATCTGCCCCGTGGCACCGCCCACCAACAGATATGGCTGATAGCCATGTCGCACAAAACAAGCGCACATCATGGCTGCCGCCAAGTTGCCGATCGTTAGGGAATCAGCCGACGGATCGGCACCCCAATAGAACTTCTTGCTTGCTCGGTTGTTCAGCTCCGCTGGGTCTTTGATGGTAGTTTCGGCGTAAAAACCACGCCAGATTAGTTCTTCCGATAAATTCATAGAATGATTATATCATAATTCATGAAAAATGCCCCCGAAGGGGCACCTTATTCATTTTCCAATAAATTACATATGGCGTTATAATACTTTTCTGCGCTGTTCACGACATCGGAGTGACCGCAGTCGATATATTCAATATCAGCGTCGAGATAAAAGTACTCCAGCACGTTATTATCCAGCAGGGTGTCGTACTCGCTGCAGACCAGCCCATAAGTATTGCTAGTCACCAGCGGAGGAGAGTCATAACAGATGCTCCAATACTGATCAATCAGTAAGATTGGAGAATATTGTCCGCCCCAACTTGGCACAACCGGCAAACAGCTCGCCCACCCACATGCATGGCAAGCCAATTCTGCTACTGGTGAAGCAAACTTTAATACTGCCCCCAATGGAGACTGGAGGGCTTCACGAGTTGGACACGGGTTGATTGCGTAGACTTTAATTGTGCTGCCAAGGTCGCGTTCGAGATACCTTGCCACATGATCTCCTAAGGAGATTGTAAAAACTCTGGCTTCGTAACTATGTTCTTTTATATCCTGTGCAATCAATTTTGCTGTTGCCTTAGGGCTCCAGCCCTTGGTGCTAAATTGCACAAAGGTATAATTCTCCCCAAACTCCGACTTCATAAAATCAAAAGCCGTGTCCGCTTGATTCAAATTGCCAGCGATCAGATAAGTCATAGTCTTATCCTCCGGATTCTCAATGTGGGTTTCCAAAGTTGCTGCAAGTTCACCGTGCAGAGCCCACCATATCCTCGTCAGCGTAAAAGTAATTGCATTTAACAGTATTGCTCCCAGAATAACTTTTGTGCGTATGCTCATTTTCCTACCCCCTTCTGCGAATTGCTCGGCTCTTTATTCGCGTTTTAAACCAGACAATATAAAATATCACTACAGTTACAATAAATCCAACGAGCCAATATGGCTCAAAGTTGCACCGCCACACTCCAGCCACTGTTAACACCATCAAAACAAACCAAACATATGTCAAGGTTGTCATTGATATAGTGAATACACGATCCGTGGAGCGCTTTCCTAGCCATTGCCAAATCAAGTCTATTATCGTCACTATCGTCACAACTAATAAACCCATGGGTTTATTATCCATAACATGGATAATTCCGCCGATTACGAGACAAAAATCCGCCAACGGATCCATTGTAATCGGCAAGCGGTTGAACCAATGTCGATATGGCTGATCACTTGCAAACTTGCGATAGCACCACCCGTCTACGGCGTCACTTAAAAACGCCAGCGTAAACAAGATAGCCCATATTACATGTTTTTCCGTTATCATGGCTAAGCTTAGGCTTACGACAATTCGGAACCAGCATAAAATATTAGCTGACTCATACAACAACTTTGATTGTCTACTAATGACAATCACCTCCTTTTTAACTAGATGCAGGGGTAAAACACCAAACATACCCCATACTTTAATTATAGCACACATAACCAAAAATGTCAATAGAAAGGCTATTAAATCCATTATGATCAAATCATGTTATACTCATACTATGAAAAAAGTATTAGCATTTGATATCGACCAAACTCTCAACATTGCCAAAACCCCAATCCCACCAGAAATTGCCGAACTCCTAGTGAAATGTCTTGATTTTTACGAAATCTGTCCGATTTCAGGCCAAAAGTTTGAACAATTTATCATCCAAATTGTAGATGAACTCAAGAAAGCTAACGTTACCGAGGAGCAACTTATTCATTTGCATCTTTTTGTAGCGCAAGGTACGCAATATTACCGCTATGATTTGGATAATCACGATTGGACACAAGTCTACAATTACCCACTCAAAGAAGAAGATGTTGTAAAAATCACAACAGTATTAGAGCAAGCAGCCAAGAAACTTGGCTATTGGGAGGCTGATAATTTATTGCCAGGCGACCAAATTATCGAAAATCGCCTTTCTCAGGTCACTTTTTCGGCACTTGGTCAATCCATGGGCACTTCTGAGAAATACGATTGGGACCCAGACTGCAAAAAACGCCAAGCGATTGTCGACGAATGTCAGAAACTCCTACCAGGATTTCTCTATGAAATCGGTGGTACCACATCCATCAACGTAGCTGCACCCGGCATGAACAAAGAATTTGGCATGAAACACCTCTTGGAGGAGTTAAAAGTTGATAAATCCGAGGTTTTGTATTTTGGCGATATGACTCAGCCTGGTGGTAACGATTATCCGGTAGTGCAAATGGGGGTTGATACTATTACCGTGCGCTCCCACGAAGATACCGTCTACGCTTTACGTGGGATTCTCGGCGTCACCGCATAGAAAGTCGCCGCCACTCCTCTGCAAACACGCATAGGGAAATGGTAAAAGAGCACCAGAATGTGCTATAATTGACTTATGAAATCATATATCGTGGGCAATTGGAAGATGAACTTTTCGGTCGGGGAGTCTTCCGTCTATCTTCATAAATTGCAACAAAAAATCCGGGCTTTCCGGAGTGTGGAGGTAATTGTTGCACCATCTTTGGTGGCTCTGCAACCTTTATCTTTGCAGGTTGACCGTAAAAAATTACGCCTAGCAGCACAATCTGCCAATCCACATGATTTTGGCGCTTATACTGGAGAAGTTTCTTTTACACAACTGCGTGGCTTAGTTGATTATTGCATTATCGGACATTCTGAGCGTCGTCAGCTCTTTCATGCTAGCGACAAAGACATCCGCGCCTCGGTAGCAGCAGCTTTGCGCAACCAAATCACCCCTATCCTTTGTATTGGTGAGACCGAGACCGAGCATACTTTTGGTGAAACCCATGATGTAGTGCGCGACCAGCTTTTGGGTGGGCTGTCTGAAGTGTCGACCGAGGATATTTCTAAAGTTATTATTGCTTATGAGCCAATTTGGGCTATCAGTACCACGACTGGCGCTCATTTGGCCTCTCCCGACGAAATCGCAGATATCGCCAAATTTATTCGTCGCACGCTTACCGAGACTTATGGCAAAGAAGCAGGTGAGAATATTCCAGTTCTCTATGGTGGCAGCGTCAACCCATCTAATGCTGGCGCTTATCTCACTGTGCCTGGTATTAATGGTTTGTTGGTGGGCGGTGCTAGTCTGGTGGCAGATCAATTTGCAGAAATTATCGAAACCGCTAAGAAAGTACAGGATTAATGGAACAGGGCGCGCAAAAACAATCTGGTCAGAACGGTGTTATGCACCGCCAGATGGATTTTGTCGCCAATAAAACCAATAAAACCAATAAGACCACCAAGGTAGAAACTTCAGAAAAATCCTCTCCCGCTCCCGTTACATCGGCTAAAGACGCTATCAATGCTATGTATGCTGAGCAAGCCCAGAAGATGGAGCCAATTCTAGCCCCATCAGCCAGAGAAGCCGTGAATGCCGCCGCCAGCCAGGACACAGGGCCTAATTCCAAGTCCGCAGCTAATTTGCACCACGGTTCAATTCAGAAAAATATCGATACTTCGCGTACATCTGCTGCGGCTTTGTTGCAACGCGCCAAGTCGCCTCGCCCCTCAGCTACCGAGACCGAGCCAGCCAACTCTTTTGACCCGCTTGCCTCACGCTTGCCCAAGGCTGCTCACAAAAAATCTACTCAGTCTGCCCACTCCGAACAAGAAATTCCAGTTATTCGCACTTCACTCAAACTTGGTTCATCGGCTCGTCCAAAGTCGGCGCCAGTAGTATTACCACCGAATGCTCGCATGGCTCAAGTGGCACGGCCAGTCGGCGGTTCGGCTCGAATTAGCAAACTAAGCGGTTTACTTTCACGCCGCCCAGGCGATGCGCAAATTATCCAGCCAAACACCATTAACCCCGGTCAGCACACCAAGCATTTAGCTAGTGGCGCAAAGTCTCTGCCGAGTACCACGGATAATAACGGTGCCTTAGAAGTCCAAATTTTATCAGGCTCTAAAGCCTTGCCAACTAAAGCGCCCGCTCAAATGGTTAAATCTGCACCTAAACCTATCACCCCTGCTCGAGTGCCGCGCCCAACTGGACCACTGCGAGACCCTCAGATGGTGGGTGGTGGTAATGGTGGTTCGCACCGAACAGCAAAGAGTAAGGCTGCACCTCTGTGGCCAGCCGCTGCGGCTACCGCACTTGGTCCTAAGCCAAAATTCCGCTCTGCCCCCAAAGGTTACGCCAGCGCCGCTCCTACCGGTGTGGCTACTGATAATGCTTACGTAATGGCGACTCCACCCAAGATAAACTTAGGTCGTCACCGCGCTGACTTGGCTGAACTTGGAGTAGTAGAGGATTATCATGCTTCACGTGTGCCAGAGCCAATGGGTGACAAGGCGCCAATCGGTCGCCTCAAAGCACAAACCGTAGCTGCTGGACATGGTAAAGCTGCCCCCAGCATCAAAGCCGACAACACTTCAAACTACAGCTTTCTGTCCAAGAAAAAACCAGTCGATAATAACCGTTACGCTCTTGGAGGTCAGTCTCCATTCCTCAAATCAGTCAATGTAGAAAAGCGTCCGCTTTCTGATAATGCTGCTCACGGTCAGACCAAAATCGAGCGCCCGATGGTTGAGGAGAAATCCGGTAAGTCTGGTCGCAAGAATATTTATGCTAAGAAAAATAAATCCAAAACCGATGCTCGTCAAGACTTGCCACAACGACCGACAGTGATTGTTCCCGCCAGCCGCCGTTCTAAAGTCCCACTATTCTTCTTGATTTTATTCACAATTATTCTTGGCGCAGTAGTTGGTGCCGCAGCCTATCTTTGCTTCTTCCAGTAGCCAGATAGTAGACAGTCAGTGCCGTATTTATTTTTTGTTGCTCATTGTGAGGTGTATAAAACCACAAAAATAGGCTTCATCAGCCTATCCTCTTATTATAGCACACATTTCTAAAAAAGTCAATATTTGGTGCGAGTGGAGAGAATCGAACTCTCATCTCAAGTTTGGAAAACTTGCATACTAGCCGCTGTACTACACTCGCATGTAACTTGCGGTATTTCCTGGGGTGGGATATCGGAATTGAACCGACGACCTTCTGGACCACAATCAGACGCTCTAACCATCTGAGCTAATCCCACCACAACATAGGAAATACTGTTTCCATTATATCATATTTTTTGGATTGTGTCGCAAATATCTTTTCTCGGAGTGTCTCAGAGGGCTAAATTTAGTTGACGCATATGTTCACTCTGTTACAATGATTGACTATACATAGAATCTGTGCTATAAGTTAACTATGATATGCCCTATCTACGACCGGGGAGACGAGCATAGCATTTTAATATAGATAACGTTATTTCATCATATAGATTAAATAAAACATTTCGGGAGGGAATCAATATGAATAAACAGAAGCACAATAAACGCAGGGAAGAGCTTCTTTCTTGGTGGGAAGAACTCGAACTTAGCAATGTTAGTAACATTGCTAAAGTATTTATTACCATTGGTATATTTTGCATAGCAGCATGTTGTATTGCAAAATATTTCATACAGATGTCAATTGGCAATGAAATACGCGCCAGCCAGTTATCGCTGACAGTAAGTATAATCACGATTGTTGTGACTGTCGTCAGTTCCATAGCTAGCTTTGTGTGCGTTGTTCGCCGCTCGCGAATAATGCATAAGGAGATCGTAGACGTTCAGCGGTCAATCGTTGAATTGCTGGCGCAATCTCAGGATGGCATTGCACAGACGGTTGAACAGTCAGAGCGACTGGTGATACGGGCCAGCAGCCAATTGTACGAGATTATTAAGAATGCGATGGAAACTCTGATGGAAGAAAAGGAGGGTTTTTGGCGAAGTTGTTTCGAGGATTTTGACGATTATGAGGAAGGCGATAAGAAAGACAAAGATTTGGAGATAATTCCACTGAATGATGATCCAAATGCTAAACCAGATAATCGTTCTGAGGAGCTATCCAAGATTATAGCAGAAATGGAGAAAGCTCTCGAAAACGAATATCGGCCTGATGACGATAAAATCATGGAAGCGGCTCAAAAAGCCGCGGAGAAAGTTGGCGTTAAGTTGCAGGACGAAGGCCCCGCCAAAGAGGTTGAGGTGGATGACGACACTAAGGAACTTCTTGATATCAAGCGCATGCCCAAAAATGCTCAGCCTTTTTTATCAAGAGAACAAATCAACGCCAACACTCGCGACCTTAACGTGACCGCTGTCAAAGAAGCCTTATCTGGTGGCGAACAGCCCACCATGTCTGAGGTAGAAAAGCCCATTCAGGAGGAGCCTGATCAGAAAATCGAGCAGGCAGTGCAGCCTATCGCTGAGCAGGCAGCGGAATTAGGAGTAGATGAGAGTCTCTTGATGTATTATCTTAAGAGGGCTGGACATAACCATTACAGCGGGCTATCTAAGTCTGATCTTGAGATTTTACAACGAAACGCGGAGTTTGAAAAAGCAAAAGATTCTGAGAGTCGTAAGGTTAGTTAAACATACCGGTCTAAAAGGGCGTCTAATACATAGGACGCTCTTTTTTCATGATTTATGCAAATAAAATTCTTATGTTTTATAGATAAGATAATATTTTTTGACAAAAAATACCTCATAAATCATGCCAAAGCACTTGACAATTTTGCATATCTGTGCTATCATGGAGGGGAATCCTATCATAGTGATAGGATATAGCACTTCACCCACGATTTGGGTGATGGATTAAAAAGGAGGAATAAAGATGAAACTTGAAATCGGAGGCTTAACCATTGCAACCCGTCGAAGAACCAACAAGAAGGAGCGTAAGGTGGCAATGGACAACTACGATTCCACGATGAATCGTCAGATTCTGTTGTCAAAGGGTAAAGAGTCTGAAATTTGGGCGCTGCGCATTGCCTGGGAAGTGATGAATGGGGCAATGACGCCTGAGGAGTTGGAAGAGCTTATCATTACAAACTCTAAGGGTGAGGCGCACGATTGTTACATTCACGATTTTCTGCTGAAGAAGGGGTTGGAAATCAACCTTAGGTATTCAGATGGAGAATATGATGCCAGAGACACAGAGAGCGCGCCTTGGTACGAGTGGATGGAACTGTCGGAAAAGAAGAGGGATAGACTTTGCTATCCGAGTATCCAGCTGTACTACGAGGCTGATAATGATGATGAATCATTTGAAGCTTTTTATGACGGCGCAGTTAAAGGGGAGTCTGAAAAGGCGGTCGCATTTTCTAATGTGTTTTGGCGCCTTGGAAAAAAGTTCTGTGGTTTTGCAGAAAAATTTGGTCAGAAGTCATTTGTACAGCAGCCGCTGGAGTTTATTAATAACCGGATGGAGGGTAATTTAGGTTTTGATGACGGTGGCCCTAACGCCAGTTTCTTCATCAACCTCTCTGGGTTTGATAAACTTAGCGGGAAGCGGCAAGATGAGTTTCTGGACATCCTTGGCACAACCCTTGATAATCTGAATAAGGCTTATCAGGGCCTGATTAAAGGAAGCAACAATGAGGATGAGAGTAAGACTAAGAAGCCTAGCGGCCAGAAGGTCTTATTCGACTACTTCCTTGAGGCAGTCCGCAATCAGGAGAGTGGGACTGCAAGGGATGAAATCCTGTCTGATGTCGAAAATCTGAAAACCGATGGCTTCACCCCCGATGAGATTCTCCGGAGGTACAGAGTCCGCGGCAAGCGCACTGACTTGATTATCGCAGCAGAGGCAGCCATGAAGGCTGACCAGTCCAAAGATGTAGAATCGGAGGATGGTTCTACTAAACACGACACCGATTCAAAGACCAAAGATACGCCAAAGCACAATGGCTTTGTGCGCACACAAACCGAATGGAAAAAAGATATTTTCCAGTTCGATATTGATTGTCAGGAGTTATTTGAATCTGGTTTCTTCGATGGTGCGCCTGCCAAGACCGATATCTTCGGCTTGATGGCCTACTACGCAGAGAAACGTCCGGGAGAAGAGATGCCGGGTTGGCTGAAGCGCGAACAGACGCGCGAGATTCAGCGTCTCAACAGAAAAGCAAAAAAAGAGCAGGCTGGCTCATGATGGGGCCAGCGACCTGCCGCCGCGGTTGTCCGTGGCAAACATGGGGGCTGCAGTTTCATTGTATTCCTCCGTGAAAGGCTCCACCGTGATCTTGGTGGGGCCTTATCTTTTGACAAATTTTTACTGTAATTTTACAATAATAAACATAACAATTATAGTAAAAAATCGTCAAATTAGCCATCACCTCTAAAAATAAGCGTTTTACAAAAATATAAGCATAGCAAAAACCTGTGGAAAAATCCCAAAATAACAGAGAAAGAGTGTATATTATTGTTCTTATGGTATTTTATGATAAAACACTTGACTTTTTTAGGTATGTGTGCTACAATGGAAGCAGTCGGTACGAACTGATTTATAGAGGTCCGTATAGATGTCCATTTACAATCGAATCATCTCAGATACAACATATGTATCTGAGTGAAAAGAGCTAATCATTTTAATATAGATGGGGCTATTTGCCCCGCCAACTTTCATTTTTCAGAATGGGAGTTGGTACCTCCTATTCTGTGCAAAAATATATAGTTTATGAACAAAATAAATATTTCTTACAGAAAAAAGGAGGTAAAAATATGGCAATGATAATATCGATTATTGCTTTGGTGCTTTGCATCATTGGTGCATTGGTGTGCGTTTTTATGGTAGCCAAGTTAGGTGCCGACCCGTCAATCACTAACTCTGGAACTACTGGCATTTCTCTGCCCAAGATAATAATAGAAGGGCGAAGAAAGGAGCGAACTAAGGTTCCACGCCGGTTGGCATATTTTTTCGGTATAGCGGGCATAGCCATTGGTGTTTACATCATGGTAGCCCATACAGAAAAAGTACAGACCTGGTGGACAGACATCCGGTCGCACTCCGAGGAGGAAGCAGACATTGCTGAGCTTGTCAGTGGAAACTCCCTTGAGGGATCTGAATCTGCGGAAGAGGATGAGACGGAGAACGCCGAAGCGAATACGACAGAGCCTGTTGAAACGGAAACTACAGCAGCTGATGAAGAAACATCTGCTGCGACAGTGGCCTCATCAGCTACAACTGTCACCGAGAAAGTCGGCAAGACAGTCACAGAAATGGCTGCTTCGTTACAACAGGAAAAAACCGCAGACGCTGGACCCGTCTCAACGGAGGAATTTGTCCAGAAATGGATGAACTTCACCAATGAGGAAGGACTGGCAAGGTTTACTGCCCTGCTTACGACAGATGACACTGTATATGCGGTTAATGAAATTATTCGCATTAACCCTGACTGGGCTAATATTGAGTTCGGTCAATACAGGATGGACACGAAGCTCCACTCTGACTGGGAGGAGCAGGACTGGCTGCATGAGTACATGGGCACATTTAGCTATGATGGCGAGGTCGCCATTGATCTGCTGATGTTCCCGGCTTGGTCGGATTGGGAATGGTTGGAACAGGCTAGCGGTACCCGCAAGGTGACTGCCGAAGACCTGTTGAACGTAGACCTTTCGGATCACGAGGCACTTAAGAAACTTATTAAGGATAAAAAAGTGCCGCAGTGGCAAGGAGCGTGGAAAGCACTCTCTGACGAAGAGAAAGCTAACCGCATAGATGAACTGGTGTATATCAGCATCATCAATTGCCCTGGGGCAGCAGAAGCTTGGTATTTAGGTTTCTGTGAAGCTCCTGGCGTCTACGAGGCATGCAAAGACATTCTTGACGATATAGGCCGTCGCTTTGATGAAGCCTATGACCTTACACGCACCATCACCGTCAAGGATAAGAATGGTGTTGTAAGGGAGGTTACCCCTGAAGATAAAGATTATCCGAAGGGGCGCGAACGCTGGTTAACCTATCCAGAAAACGTCGATTTCTTCAACCCGGAGCGTCCGGAGTTCAGTGCTACTTATAGCGATGAATATTTTGAAGCAATTGCGGCGCAGCTGTGCCACATCTATTCCAGTCTGAAGACTGGGAAGATTCAGGCGCTCAAGACGGACAAGCATTGGTGTTTGCCGCGACTGTTGCACTCTAACATGAGACGTGCTGCAGCAGCGAACTACACCGACAGCTTACCGGCGTTAATAAAGACCATGCCTGGCAAGAATGGTGAGATGGCATATAAATTTGGGGTAAATATCAGCGATATGCGCCCTGAGTTGTTCTCTATTACCGTTTACGAAAGGATAATAGAGAAGCCAAAGCCGCAGGAACCGGTAAACCCTTGGCTGCATATTAGATACCAGTACGAAGATGGTACTAAAGCAGCTGAGCCACACGACAGTCAACATGCAGCTGGAGAGGGGTATCGTGTAGTGTCACCAGTAAAAAGCGGGTATCTCTGCGATAAACCCGTGGTTGAGGGGACTATGCCTGGTCATGATGTATATGAAGTCGTGACTTATAAAAAGCTTAGTCCTCCGCCGGTTATTAAAGATGATCCCGACCCTACTACCACACCGACTCCGACTCCCCCTCCAACTCCTCCGACTCCGACTCCCCCTCCAACTCCTCCGACTCCGGAGCCTGACCCTCCTAAAGATGCTAGCGAAGAGCCAGCTAAAGGTGACGATGGCGGTCAAACCGGTGGTGGGCATAACTCTGGTAGTGAAGACGGAGCAGACAAAGACCATGAGGGTACTCAAGATTCGTATGATGATGACTGGGAAGAAGAACAACAGAAGCAGGAAGACGAATCGCAGAAAAACGAGGAACTCAAAGACGAGGTGTCTGATGACAATGGTGGTAAAACAGATGGTGGTACTCCTCCAGCCACAAACCCAATACCTGACCAAGGTTCACAAGAGGTTACGGTAGAGGAGAAAACTGAAAATCCTGATAGTTCGGAAACAATTACTGAAACCACTGGGCAAACCAACGAGGGGGTCAACAGCGGAGAAGTTGACGATTTTTAATCATATGATTGGCTTTTAGAACATTTTATATAGATCCGCCAATAGGGCGGTGGAAAATATTGAAGGTACCAACTTCAATAACATGGGGGAGTATATACTCCCCCATCAACCAAGATTTAGTTTGTGTTTGAGATGATTCGATTGTAGGACTGAAGAAGTTTAACAATATGGACCAGGGAAGAAAAACAAATTTTATTATCAAATTTAATCAATTTTTATTAAGTAAATCATAACTAATCTATAAAAGGAGATTAATATGAAAACAGCAATTAAATCTACCCTCGCGGTAGCTGCCACTGCGGCCGCTATTGCAGGCGTGGCTGCGGTGCCAGCGATGGTGTCGGCTTTTAGTCGTCCCCTCTACTCGTACCAATATGTCAATGAACACGACGTTGGTGTCACATTTAACTCTATTAAACTAGCCGATACTGATGCGGCTTGGGCCAAGAAGAACAATCTTGAATTGCCACTTCTTACCAATGAAACCAACTTCGTCGGTGCTCGCTTAGATACTGGCAAGAACGAAGGCGCTAAGAACGTTTGGGAAGGTACCAACATCACAGCTGAGGATGGTAAGACTTACATCGTGCGTCTTTACGTACATAACAATAGTCAAAAACAAGAAGCTAAAGATGTGCAAGTAAGATTCCATATACCATATGCTTCATCCAGCACTCAAGTGGTTGATGGTTGGTTGCATTCCTCTAATGCAACCCCAAAGGAATATCTCGACGACGTAACATTTAAGAGTGTAGATGGAACCCCATTCCATCTAGAATATGTAAGTGGGTCGGCTCTCCTGGAAAACGGCGGCTTTGCTAGTGGTGCAGGTGTAAAGTTATCTGATACTATTACTAACCACGGTAATGGTGGCGCTAATGGCGAATGGACGACAATTGGTTATAATGCTCTTGATGGCGTTATCCCAGGTTGTTATAAGTATATTAACTACGTTTCTATCCGCGTGAAGGCCGTTTACGACTATGATTTCACTATCGAAAAACAAGTTCGTATTTCAGGTGACACTGACAAAACCTGGAAAGAAACTGTTGAAGCTAAAGTTGGTGACAAGGTAGAATTCCAGTTGACATACAAAAACACCAGTGATAAACAACAGAACAATGTTAAAATCCGTGACGTATTACCAAAGAACTTGCGTTATGTTGAGAACTCTACTAAGTTGAAGAACTCAACCTATCCAAACGGTGCTAATATCGTTGATGGCAAACCAAGTGATATCCTTCAAGGTATCAATATTGGCAATTACGCTCCAGGTGCAAATGCTAAAATTATGTTCACTGCTGAAGTTGTAGATAACGACTTGGCATGTGGTTCTAATACTTTGGTTAACTGGGGACAGGCTGGTGTTGGTGATACTACCATCCAGGACTATGCTCGTGTTCATTTGACTAAGGTTTGTGAGAATACTCCAGATCCAACCCCAGATCCGGAACCAACTCCTACTCCAGAACTTCCAAATACTGGTCCAGAAATGGTTGCTGGTGGCGTAATCGCTACTGGTTCCATTGCTACTGCTGCTGGCTACTACATTGCTAGCCGCCGTCAGTTGCGTTAAGCTTCGGTTATCCCCACCTAGCGGAGTAAAACCCGCTAGGTGGACGCCGACTGACTTGGTGTAACATTTGTTTGTTATATCTTGATCGCTCCAACTATGGTCAAAACCCCTTTCGCCTTGGCGTGAGGGGATTTTTGATGGCATTAATTTAAAGATCGGCACCCCACCGCGGCATAAAATCAGGCAGCGGAGGGGGAAACTGTTCCAGCGATTATTGTAATTCGACGGATTGACGTCACTAGCATTGAAGTTGAGGTTGTACGCGTTTGTAGTCGTCGAGTATGAGCGCGACGACCGGAATTGACCGTTGGCGCCCATGGCGCCAGAGTGTGGTCCTCCAGCCGCGCCAGCATTAAGATAAAAGCCCCCGCTGCGCATCAATTCCAGGCACCAAGCCCAAGATACTTGTGTAATCCGCAGAGTACGGCAGGAATATCTACCTCACAAAATCGGGCAAAACCCGACTGCAAGTTTAGAAGTTCCTCGAAAAGATTAGCAACCATAATTTTTAACCGGCTAGCCTCATAACTTACTCTAAAAGCCATCAGAGGGGAACTTCACGATCTTTTGCTAGAGAACCGCCGGCTAGCGGAGGAGTGAACTCAGGCCGCCATTGGGACTCGTGGACAGTATATCCATGGGTATATTATAACAAGTCCGCAAATTTTAATGCTCATGATGCCTTTTTATCGAGGGCATAGTAAAATTTGGGCACCGGCCTCCGCCCAATAATGGTGACGGGGAAGTCGAGTTTGTAAATTAAGGAGGTAAAAAGATGGAGTACAGACAACCAGAATTCTATCGAATCTTTGACTGGTACAAAAAAGAGGGAGGATACATTGAAGTGCCGGGTAAATACGATGAACGAGGGTGTAAATGCCGCTTGTGTGGATGGGAGAACTGGGATAGCAGTCATGCGAAAACTTGTCCTAAATGCAAGGAGCGGTATAACCAAGACAAGCGTGATGGCCAATTCCCGTTGCAACTGAAGCATATAGAATATGAGGACTGGGCGATATTTCAGGCAATCGATAAGCAGCTGAGACTCGGAGAACAGCCTTATGTGACGGTTGACGAATATCGTAAAGAACTTGAGCAGCGTAATGAGCACCACAAGCGTTGGACTAAGGAGCGTCAACTTAATAAAACATCGCACCGTACAAACAGTACACTATATTGAGATAGTAATCCTTAGGTTACTACGCTAGTCACGTGTCAATCTTATTTTGAACAGTGTCGAAAATCCAATTGTTTCGCCTGTTCGCCCACTAAGCCACCTTCGGGTGGCTTTAAAAATTCCTACGTCCGCCACGCTGGTGGTTAGCGATGTCTTGATCCTGGGACAAGCGCCTCAAATCATCGGAATCGCCTAGAATAATTCTTGGCGTGCATCATTACCAGTTTGAACAATTGGGCCATTAGAATTACTGTTGTTGCCATGGATTTGAACAGTCCCAGAATTAGATGATGAAGTTTCAAATGTGATTTTCTGAAAACCATCATATGAACCAGTGTTTTGCCTGTGCTCTTCTTTTAGAAGATTATTAATTTGAGCAAGGGATTCTCCGGAAATTAAATTTCCAGCATTTTCGCTCGCAATGGCACGCCTGTATATATCAGTGAGTTTATGTAGAGTCTCACCAGACAGGGCATCAGCCTGAGCGGCGGCCACCTGGGATTTTAGCGATGTGATATCTATGTCACCAACACCAGCTGCGTTGAACTTATCCACCCCATCCGCACCGTACTCAACGGAAGTTCTGATATTATTTCCTCGGTTAATATCATCCACCAGACTTTTAAGACCACGCTGACCACTACCTTTAATTCTACTCATGTTCTCGCCGCTGCCGAGATATTTACCAAGATCTTTTACTGCCTTACTCGACTGATAAGTAACACGACCATTTTCGTCCGTAACCGCCTGTGTATTTGCTTTCGCAAACTCTTGAACTGTCCTTGCAAGATCACCACGACCATCGTCAGATTCTAGTAGAATCTTGGTCAAAGCCTTCACCTTGCGACGCACTACAATATCATCTGGATTCTGATTTAATTCTTCCAAGTATTGCTTTAGTCTATTATTAACCTCAGTATGATTACCGGCATCGAAATCTGGATCCAGCCTGAAACCATTCTCGGCATCCTTAACACCCTGAGTTTCTTCTGCGTCCCGTGCAGACGCGTAAATGTCATTAGCACGGCTATTGGAGATGAACCCACCTCCAGCGATAGCAGCGGCCTTTGCGTCGCCACGTATGCGTGCCTCTTGTGCGCCAATTGCTCTAGCCAAACGCCGCTTAGAACCTTTGCTACCAGTATATTTACCACCAGTAATCTTCCCTAAAATCTTATGGCGTGCAGCAATCCCACGACCTCTAAGCTGTTCACCGAATTCAGAACCACGTTGGAAGGCATCTGACTTTCGCGCCGAGCCAGTAACAGAACTGCCAAAACGGCTGCCAATTCCGGAAATCTTTGCCCCAAGATTTCCTAGCGCCGACATAGAACTTTTTACTAATCCTGGGATTAAGAAAAATGGTACTACGCGAAGCAACATCGCAACTAGTGTTAAGAAGAATTTACCTCCACTCATTATAAACTATTCGCTACCTCCAATAAAATTGTTGATGCAAAGCTCCCTCCACCCATCAACGCACCACAAATCGGGAACACAATTAGCAGCGCCACAAATATCTTGAACCACCGGTCAAAAATCTTTTTAGAATTGGGCAGAGCATAACAAGCAAATGCAGCTGGCGAGAGCACAATTAAAACATAGATTCCAGCCAAACGTGCCGTCAGAATAATCGCTCCAAAGAACACGCTAATTGCAGCTGACAGCAGAACAAGTAGGAATGCAGGCATCCATGAACCGGCCGTCGCCATCCCTAGCATAAGTCCAAAAGTCTCCATCCAATTCACTAATCCCGAACCACCAGTATTATTAAATGAACTGTTCATATCAGTTACCGTGCCACTCATAGAATCAAAGAAACCATTTAGACCATATCCTAACACATTAGAAATGTCCACGGCAAATTGGCATATCAAGAAAGACATATTTACTAGAACAGCCACCATGATTAGTCTTGGCAATGTTTTCTTGATGCCGTAGTTGGTTAAACCAATTCCAGTCAGTTGTGAAAAAATCACAATCATGAACATAATTACAAAGATAACGTTAGCAACGGTTCGCATTATACTCCAGGCGTCATATACCGCATTCCCTCGCTCGCCTTTAAGCTGTGTTGAATCTACTTCTAAGAAAACTTTTTGCACATAGCCATCATAAATATTGTCCACACCTTCTGTCACCATCTTCAATACTGGGCACAGAATCCAGCCTAGGGAACCAGCTGCGCCTGTACAAGCGTCTGGATCGGCGCCAGATCCAGCATAATTGTAGTCCGGCTTATCAACAGTTGAACCACTCCAATCGGCGTCGATATCTGGCGGTGCAGCTGATAAAACACTAGCAATCTCCTTATCCAATTTATCAAGTCCTGGGCAAGTCACCATAAGCGATGTTTCGTCAAAATCCCAAACTTCTCCACGACTATTATCTTCTCCACCACTTATCAAATTGCGTTTTTCGTTCAGCAGATTTTGGGCAGCATTAATTTCGCTTTCTACACGGTCCAATTCGGTTTGCCATTTCCCAAGCAACTTATCAAATTCTGCTAGTGTTTCATCGTTTGACTTCGATTCGATGTCGATTTTATTAGCCGCCATAGTAATATCATTTGCAATGTCCTCAAACGCGCTCACAATTGAATTTAGCAATTCGTCGCTATAGATAATTTTGCCATCTACTCCGCTATGGATTTTGTCGCGATAGAAAGCTTTTAGCATACTTTCTACATAATGTTTAATATCAAAATATTCCGGCGCTCCGTAGGACGTATAAGTGGGATCAAACTTACCACTACGAATTTTTGCAATTTTCTCACTCAAGTTATCTTTAAAACCTTTGGCATAAACTTGTACAGAATTATATTTTTTAATTTGTTCCTCAAGCTTATCTAGGGCTTCTTTGTACCGATTAATACAATCTTCTACATCGGCATATTGCGTCTCAAGTGCAATTTCATCTGCGTTTTCACCAAGTTTTGCAGCCAGCTCTTTGCAAGTTAGTTGTGAAGTATCTTTGACATTGTAATAAACTTTTCTTGAGGCATTAATTTCGGAGTCACTATGATAATAAATTTTCTTGGTCACTGCATCATAAATTTTATTCATATTGGTACTGCTAGCGGCTGGTGGCGTGGTATTACCGTTATTTACTTTTGCCCCGCAACCACTCTCAAATGCTTGATAATAACGCCAATAATCCATCGTTTTACGCGTATCCACATCTAACTCATCAAACCGCCCCACCATAGATCCTACTACCGATTGAAAGTAGCTGGCGGCGTTGGGAGAAGGAGTCAACTTTACATTAAAACCATAATCATAATTACCATTGCCGCTGCCGCGAATAGCTTCATTGGGGCGGTTTTCAACATAATCAATCAATAAAGCTAAGTTTCCGCTACAGTCGTCCTGCGCCGGCCATCCCTCAGGCCAATCCTTTTTACCATCTTTATCATTGTCGTATTTCGCACCAAACATTTGTCCGCCATAACCAGTTGTCACGGAAAATAGTCCTGGTTGCGAACCGTTGCAGATCAACTTATCACGTGTACTATTCGTATATTGTCCAAGTTTAGACAATAACTCTGGTAACAGGTTAAGCTCAGAACAATAAATTTTACCATCATCATAGCCGCTGCTAGCCTGATTTTCCAACGTCGCGCTATAGACTAAATTTGAATTACCAGAACCCTTTTTGGCATCAAATATTTTACCACTATTCAGATTGTAAAAATCTTTCATATATTGGTTGTTATATTCTGAACGTGAAGATAAGGAAATGGTAGTTTCATTACGCGCCGAGCTTCCCATACAGCGCGATGCCGCTTCATAAAGGGTGCGGATTTGTTCAAGTTCTTGTGCATTTGTTGCATGTTCGCTCACATACGATGCTGAAACTAGCATTGGACTCAGACACGCAAATCCCATAATGGCGAACACGCACATCCCAGCTAAAGTTCGATACCAAAATACTTTACGCATTATTTTCTCCAATCAGATTCCATATTTCCCAACAACCTTGTTGCACGCTATCAACTAAGTAAGCTTCTGTCAGTAATAGCTGATTTTGTAAGCTATCTATGCTTTGCAAAGTTGATGTTTGTTCTTCAGTGGGTGCAAATTTTTCCACACACAAAACATCGATTTTTCCAGATTGCAAACATCCTTGCTCCTGGTAGTTTTCTAGTATTCCAAGATATAACTCTGCGTAAGTTTTGACTGTGTTGAAATATTCATGCCCATCATCAGAAATTCCTTTTAGATTAGAAAAGTTTTTATCAACCCAGGCCAATGTTTCGTCCCCACCAGATTCTAGAAAAAGATTTAGTAAAACTTCGTTGTTAATTTTTGGTGTTTGGCTGAGTGCGTTTAGCAAGCTATAATCTTGACTATATTGATTGATGATATTAGTTGAGTTCTCGTTCAAGCTCTTTTTGTTAGCCTTAAAATAGTTCATAAATTTATTAAACAGTTTTGCCAGGACATCAAAATACTCATCATGAGAATCTGCATAAAATTGCTGATATAATTTATATTCTGTCATAGTCATGTAGTCATCTGCCTGGTCCACATCAACCCACGAAAGATTTTTAGTATCGCCATACAAAACATAACTTGCGTATTCTTGAAAACTAGTCTGCATCACTTGTCTATTATCATTATTCAAAAGCAGTGAAACTAATACTACGATAACTGCTAAAGCGATTACCGCTATTCCGCCAATAATAAACGGTCGTATAATATGTGCAAATTAAAAGAGGAGTTATTATGATCTATGGCTATATCCGTGTGAGCAGCGACAAGCAAACGGTTGAAAACCAGAGGTTTGAAATTGAGAATTTTTGTCGACAAGAGAATATTAAAATTGGTGGCTGGATTAGTGAAACTATCAGTGGCACAAAAAATTACAATAAACGTGAACTTGGAAAACTATTACGGCAAGTAAAACCCGGAGACTTGATTATTTGTTCGGAGATTTCGCGCCTTGGACGTTCGCTTTTTATGATTATGGAAATTCTAAACCTTTGCATGACAAAAGACTGCCGTGTTTGGACAGTTAAAGACGGTTATCGCTTGGGCGACGATATTCAAAGCAAGGTTTTGGCATTTGCCTTTGGTTTGTCAGCAGAAATTGAACGCAATTTGATTTCTCAGCGTACTAAAGAAGCACTTAATCGTAAAAGAGCTGAAGGGATACAACTTGGTCGACCAAAGGGGACGTCGGGTGCGCTATATTGCAAACTGCACCATCAAGAAGATCGCTTACGTCATTTTCGGCTCGCAGGATACTCTTATGCCAAAATTGCGGTTTTGTTGGGCGTTCACCGCAATACTGTGGCAAATTATGTTCGCAGATACATTGCTATCAAAAAACCGAACAAACCTATACTACTGGTATAGGTTTGCAAAAGTTCTACCTCTGTGAACCTATTAGTAAACCTGTACCAGTGATATAGGTTTACCCAGAACAAAATTTTGCCAAAATATCATCATTGGCATAAAACACCGGTTATGCTAAGATAAGTATATGGACGAAGATAAAAACTCTTCAAACCTTCCACCCGTCGATAACACGGGTGATGTTGCCGTTCCCGAGAATCGCCAGGCGCTTTTTACTCCTCAACCGCCAGAGCCTACAATGACCGCCAGTAATACGGATACTCCGTCTCAATCTTCAGTAAATCTATCTCACCCCTACCTTTCTAATCATCCTACGCAAACTTTTAATACCGATACTGGTGATATCATCTTAAACACTGGCAGCCCAAAACCCAAACAAAATAAACGACCGTTTATTATTGGCGGGGTAATTTTAGCGGCAGTTGTGTCCATTTGTTTAGTAGTTTTACTACTAATACAAGTTATTTCTAAACCCAGTCAAGCCGATGTATCTAAAAGTTTTGACATATTCAAAAACTATATTGAGTACGGCCCTGATAATTCAGGGAGCGAAGACAATTGGTTTTTATTCCAATTAGTTGATTTTGAATATACTGATTCAGATAAAAAGGAATATACCAAAAAAGCCAGTGAGCTGTTTACTGACTTTAGAGAAAAACTAAATGCTTCTAGCATAGATTTGGGTACTAACATTAACGGGCTGATCGCTACCGAAGAATCATTATTCAATTTTGCGGTAGTGCTTATCAATATTGATTCCGTGATGCAGCCACTCATAGAAAGTTATATGTCTGATGGTATTGATGTAGCAAAAGGTAAAATTACGCAAGTTGTTCCGCAAGAATCTAATAGCGAATTTAGGAATGGTTTTCGTAATGCATTGATCGAATATATTACCTCTACTTTAGAAATATATGATTTTTACAAGCGGAATTATTGCATTGATGATGGTAGCGTTAATAATGAATGTGTGGCGCTGCTTGATAATGATGAAAATTATGCAGAGTTACTTGCCCGAAATGATAAACATTCTTCAACTTTACAGAGATATTTTTCTAGGTTAGAAACTGAACTGAGGGCATGTACTTCGGCAATCCAAGAGGGGATAAATGAATAAACGTTTTATTAAAATTAGCTCTTGCATTGTTGCTATTCTGGCGCTTTTGATTGGTTCGTTATTTATTATGCCATTACATTCCGTGATAGCAGCGCCCGATGATACTAGTATCATGAAGAAAACTTTAGCCAACGCTATTGCGTCTTGTTATAACAGTTCATATATCCACAAAGACATTACTCCTGCTGGACAATTTAAAACCGAAGATATTTTTGTCTATCATTTCTCTAGCGGTAAAAAGGGCAAGGTACTCATCTTGGACGATCTTGGTGGTTCTATAAACTGCGAACAAGTTTTTCTAGGTTCAAAAAAGACACAAGGACTAAATTCACTTTTCAATAAAAACCCAACTACCCCAACTAACCTAGGCTACGTGCAATCTGGAGATAACAATCCATCATCCACGCGCTGTATGAGCGTCAGTTATAAGCACGCATCAGCTGAAGCTGGTGGTAACATGGTTAATTATACTTCCAATTCTCTGTGTTTTGGTGTTATGAGCGATGGCAAAATAGATATGGATTCTTTCCCAAGTGGTGGTATACCAAGTTCCGAATGCGTAGACCCCATTTGTTTATCGGCTAATGCGCAGGGTAAAGTTTTCGTTAGCGTACTTGGCAATGACGGCATGCACGCAGAGTGGGAGGTTGCATATTTTGACACTAATATGTTTGCTGGTGGCGATGGGACCAAGTGGGACGACCTGTATAAGGAAGTCTCTAATGCAGTTAGTGGTCTGGATAATAACAACGGTTATGTTAATGTGAGTATAAGCCAAACCAAAACTGATGATCCAGGTGCGTTTGCTACATATACGATCAACGATTATGGTGAAGCTGCTAAGGCAGCATTCAAATATTATACTGGTTCATCTAATATGGATAGCCAGAAGTTTACCAATGAGGATATAAGATATCTGCTCGACAAAGCCTATGCTAAAATGAGGAGTGACGGCATAATCAGCGAAGATAGTACTTGTTTTGTTGGCAAGGATGAGGCTTTGAACCAGGGCACACCATATGCCTACTATAAGCCAGGAGATGACGATGAACCAGGAAAGTGGTGCCCAGCCTATCTGAACACTGGTCTTGCAGCTGGGAAGACGTATAATGTTGTAGCTGCAACTTTAAAAAACTTAACAGCAGCATCTCCAGAAGAGATATTAGAACTTGTCACCAAGCGCGATGAAGGCTATGCTACTGTTGGCGCATATTGTCATAAAAGAGCTGAAGAACGCTACGATGAGTTTGTGAATGCCTGGAATGAAGAAAACGCAAAGGGTGACAAAAAAGACCAAGCGAAGCTAGACTACTATAAGGAACAACAGCAAAAAATTCGCCGGATGCTAAATAAAACTGGCGGCACTTACAAAACTGAGAACGGACAGGTTGTTTGTCTAGAACTACCAACTATTAACGGTGCTCCCGATACTCCGCCAGATACAAGCGGCGATAATGATAGTGGAAATAGCGGGAGTAATGGTGGCAGCAATGGGGGTGGTGGGTCATCAACTGACTTAGACAAGTGTTTTGGTAGCGCGGGTGCACTAGGTTGGATTCTATGCCCAGTCCTTAGTCTTATGAGCAATGTGGCGGATAGTGCATATGACTTTATCCAATCGGAATTTTTAGAAGTTCAAGCAGAAAATATAACTGATGGCTCAAGCGTTTATAAAAGCTGGCAGGTCATCCGTAATATAGCTAATATTATCTTTGTAATTTTGTTCTTAATTGTATTATTTTCCCAACTTACGGGTTTCGGCATTAGTAACTACAATATTAAAAAGATGTTACCTAGACTAATTATTGTTGCAGTTTTAGTGAATATATCTTTCTTACTTTGTCAATTTGCCGTAGATGTTTCTAATGTATTAGGATATGGGTTGAATAGCATGTTTACTGGGATTGCTCCAAAAGTAAATGCCAGTGGAGGAAGTGTGGGCAGCGGCATTATGAGCGGTCTACTATGGACGGGAATATTTGCTACGGCTATTAGTACGGTAGGTACTTGGTTAATACCGCTCCTTTTAGCTTTATTGTCTGGCGTTATTAGTGTAATATTCGGTGGTATTATTCTCGGTTTACGGCAAGCAGGCGTGATAATCCTCATAGTTATCGCTCCAGCCGCAATAGTGTGTTACGCTTTGCCAAATTCCAAAAATTTCTTTGATAAGTGGTTTAAAATGTTCATTAGTTTGCTATTAGTATTTCCGATTTGTGGCGCGTTGATGGGTGGAGGGTTCTTTGCTTCTAATCTCATTGCAATATCAACTGATTCAGTGCTAATGCAAATTATCGCTATGCTCATAAAAGTCGCTCCATTCTTCTTCATACCGAGCGTAGTTAGGAGTTCTTTAGCAGCGATTAGTAATATTGGAGCAAAAGTTGCTAACATGGGTAATAAATTTGGTCGTACTACAACTGGCGCAATTGCGAAGTCAGATTTTACGAGGCGACGTGACGCTGATTTAGCCAAGTTTCAAGGTAACGCTACGGCCTGGCGCGGTCGCATGCTCAATCGTGCATTACGCAAAGATCCAAATGAACTATCAGACCGCCGTAAAGCTAAAATTGCTCGCCAGTATGCTAAATATAATAAACTTAGAAGTGAAGAGGCTTCTGCAAATCCATATGCTTTGGCACCCGGTACTCGTGAGTATGAGGCCATGAAAAATGCAGCGCATCAAAATCGCATTGATAGTCTAGCAAAAAATATCGCTCTAGAGAATACAGACATTGCTACAGATGAGACTGCATTGGCAGAACGACACGCAGCTGCGCTAGCTGCTTTAAATGAGGACCAATCGGATGAGAATCTAGCCGCTGTTCAGGCTTATCAGGATATGTTAAGTAGTAGCGATGGTGGGCGCACGAAGATGTTTGATAACTATGCTCAAGCTACTATAGCGGGACAAGATAAAGGTATTGAATTAGGTGCACAACATTTATTGCGTAGCCATGTCAAAGACATTAAGCCTAATAACCGAGACTTTTTCTCATATCTTGGCGAAGCATCACGTATTTCTGGCGGTGGAGATATTCACAGAGACAGCTTCCAATCCTTTACAGATAATAAAGGAAATACTCATTATCTCTCGAATCACTTTGCCAACCAAGGCGTTACGAGTTACGATGCTGCCAGTATTGCTAAAATGGATGAGGGATCTCTTGACCGTTTAATACAACAAGCCAGAAATGGCTCATTAGAAGATGATCAGAAGCGCGTCCTAGAACAGTATACTCGTCAAGCTATGACTAGTGACAATATACATGTTCAAGATAAAATTGCAAGAAAATTCAATACATTGCGTGATGCAATGGGGTATACTAGAATTCAATCTCAGCAGCAGAGCGACTCCGGTACAATCGATGTACATGACGGTGGCAGCAATAACCCCGGAAGTAGTTCTAATAGTAACAATGCTGGGCCAATTATTAGGACTGGCAATGACGATCGTAGAGGATCTGATAATGGACAGAGACTCAATGGTCGTTATGGCCTCGGAGGCACTGATGATCGGAGGCCAAATAATGATCATGGCGGTATTATCTTGCCGCCAGGCGTGCGATAATAAAGCTTAAGATTGCATCTTTATAACAGTTGTAATAGAATAAAATTGTTGGTCGGGTGAACTTTTATAAGGAGGTGGCATTATGCATGCAACATGTTGGATATGCGGCAGGCAATTTAGCGATACTACAACGTGCCCTAATTGCCTTTCTGCTTTTTTGGACGATACTGATAATGAAGAGAATCGCAATAAGCTTCAGAAGGCTGGACTGCTCGGTATTTCTTTTGAGGAATGGGGATTATTTGTTAGAGATGGCATTCTCAAAATGCAAGGCAAGATCAGTCAAGAGGAATTTTTGAAGCGTAAACAAAAGAATATCGATGTCACCAAAGAGCGCTTGCGGAAGAAAGCTGAAAATGAGGCGAGACTGGCAGCAAAAGATCCACTCAGTCGTCGAGGTGATGCTTATAGATAGCATCATACCAAAGCATCATTCATCAAATGCTAAATCATACTCTCTCATTATCTCGAATAGTGTCAGAACATCAAATAACCAGTTCTACCTATTCACAAAAAATCTAAAGGCCGTTTCTATATCAGAAACGGCCCGTATCTTTTTGGTGCATGAGGATAATACGACTAGAAATTGGAGTCCGCGATAATTTTACCTCCACTCCAAGATACTGGAATAATAATAGCCATAATCAACGGTTAGCGCGATATTTCCCGCATCGTACGCGCGAGTACAATGCGGTATATAGGCAGTCTCTAATTTTGTTGGTGCAGTCTCTTCGCTTATGTTGGTAAAAAAGATTGCAGGCTCATCTGTTCCTTTTTGTGATGCAGAAAGGAATGCTATCTGAGTTCCATCCGGACTTACTACTCCACTCCAGTTTGTTCTGGACTCACCTGGTATATAACTCCTGATAGATTGTTCAGAGATTGATGCAATGCCGCACTGTCCTTCAAGCGTGTCATCCACCAAAAAGGTGTTGTTGTCGAGCCAGCAAGTCGGGCGATTCCACTTGAGCCATCCCCAAGCCTCCTGATTTCTCATGATACGCTTATCTTCATTACCTACTTGTAGGATTGCTTCAGGTACAAGATTATCCAATGGCACAAAATAGTAAATATCATAAGGCGGTTTAGTATAGACGAAATAGTTGTCATCCGTAAAACCAACTGCTATAAAATGCACCGCATCATCAAAATCACTCTGCCTACCTTCCCCTAATGCTTCGGTTACATCAAAGAAATTTCCTGACTGGTCTACCCATCCGGCATGCTGCTCTTCATTACCCAAGAAAGTCTTTGTAGCTACCATGCAGGTGTAATCGCCATTAAAAAGGCTGGCATAATTAGCATCCAGCGTATATCCACGCTCAGGTATTACTGTGTAATCATCTGCCCGAATCGGTGCTGCCACCTCAAACATAAAAGAAGATACTGTATGGTATTCTCCGGTGTCGGGATTGATTGCGCTAACTGTAAATGTAGGCACAACATCACTACCCCAATCCGCCTGTAGCATAATTATCCCCTCAACCTCTCCAGTCACAAGAACCTCTTCTGTTACATCCTCCTCACCTGCTTCCACATCCCATGACACAAGGTCTTCTTCCGGCGGTCTGCCAAAGTCATCATCCATGCCGTTATCATTAGGGAACTGCGTGATTGCTTCATCCTGCTCATTAACGACATAAGTGTTGGACGTAGTTTCTGCAGTGCTGTCATCGGGTATTGCCGACCCATCCGATCCCGCAGGTTCTGCGAATTCTGCAGGAATATTGGCCGGGTCGGTCTCTGCCTCAGCCGGACTACTTCCGCACCCCATTAGCATTACAGCACTCAGTGCCAGGGTTAATACAGTTGCAAAAAATCTTTTCTTCATAAAACATCATCCTCCTAATTGGTAATATACTACCGCCTAACGGCGGCTAACTTCCCCGTCATTTTATCACAAAAACACATTACTATCAAGCATGATAACTTTCATAAACGTATTTTGCAAGCAATTGTAAAATATCTATGCTATAATTACCCTAATGGGAATTCAACGAAACATCGACGAGTCGACTGACGCTCCAGAACTACACGAGCAACACCGCTTAGTAGACACTAATCTAAACGACGGTGACATTTCTGAGCAAACCGAAGAAGTTTCTCTCCGCCCCACAACTTTTGCAGAGTATATCGGTCAGGAGCGTCTTAAAACTAACCTCAAACTCGCCATTGATGCCGTCAAGAAGCGTAACGATGGTACTACTCTCGACCATGTCTTACTTTATGGCCCCCCTGGCCTTGGTAAAACTACCATGGCTAATGTTATTGCTCATGAAATTGGCGCCAACTTGCGTGTTACTTCTGGACCCGCGATTGAGCGCGCTGGCGACCTTGCCTCTATCCTTACCAATCTTCAGGACGGCGATGTGCTTTTTATTGACGAAATTCACCGTCTGCGCCGCGCTGTCGAAGAAATTCTTTATTCCGCCATGGAGGATTGTAAACTCGATATCGTGATTGGCAAAGGTCCTGCCGCGCGGTCGGTGCGTCTCGATCTACCCAAGTTTACTGTGATTGGTGCCACCACTCGTACTGGTTCTTTAGCTGGACCCTTGCGTGACCGTTTTGGTTTGATTCACCGCTTAGAATATTATCAAATTCCCGAAATCGAGCGCATCATCAACCGTACCGCTAATCTTTTGGGTACTGGTATTGCTCCCGAGGCTACTAGCCTGCTTGCTACTCGCTCTCGCCTTACGCCACGTATCGCCAACCGCCTCACCAAACGTGTACGTGACTATGCCGATGTTAATGGTGATGGTTTTATTGACATTAAACTTGCCACAGCCGCTCTTGATATGATGGAGATTGATAATCTCGGTCTTGATCCTGCCGACCGCAATATGCTTCAACTCATGCTGGAGAATTACGGTGACCGGCCCGTCGGTCTTAACACTATCGCAGCTCTCACGGGTGATGAATCCGCTACTATTGAAGATTACTATGAACCCTATCTACTACAGATGGGATTACTAGAGCGCACTCCGCGTGGTCGCGCCGTCACCACTAAAGCCAAAGAACATCTTGCGAAGATTAAACGTTAGCCATATAATATACATATGGATAACCCTTATGTATTAACGCACAAAACACCAACACATAAAGATTTTATTGATACGACCGACTTCGACCAGTCAGAAATTATGGATATCGTCAAGACTTCCATAGTAGTGCGCGACTATATTAAATCTGGCAAGACTCTTGAGACGCTTTTCCACAAAAATTTAGCCATGATTTTCGAGCAGAAGTCTACTCGTACTCGCGTGTCTTTTGAGGTTGGCATGGAGCAGCTAGGCGGTCATGCGCTTAATCTTGCGCCAGGCGCTATCCAGTTAGGCGGGCACGAGACGATTGGTGATACTGCGCAGGTAGTTGGTCGCATGTGTGACTTAATTATGGCACGTGTCGACCGCCACGAAAGTATCTTGGAACTTGCCGCTCGCTCAGCTGTTCCTGTAATTAATGGTATGTCTGACTATAATCATCCTACCCAAGAAATCGGCGACCTTATTACTATCTTTGATCATCTTCCAGCCGACAAACCTCTAAACAAAATCAAGGTAGTTTTTGTGGGCGACTGTACTCAAGTTTGCGCTTCACTCATGATGATTACTACTAAGCTTGGCATGAATTTTATCCAATACGGTCCACCAGCCAAGTGGCTACGTGACGATTTTCTCAAAATTGGTCGCGCCAACAATCAAATGTATGGTGGCAGCGTGCATGTCACAGATAATCCTGCCTATCTCGAAGGTGCCGATTTTATTTATGCCGATGTTTGGTATGGCCTCTATGACAAAGAGACACCAAAGGATGTCTATATGCGTGAATTCTATCCAAAATATCAGGTGAACGATGAAATGCTCGCTATGACTGGTAATCCCAATGTCAAATTCATGCACTGTTTGCCAGCAATTCGTAATGAAGAAGTTACCGACAGTGTTTTGGATGGACCACATTCTATCGCTTGGGATCAGGCCGAGAATCGACTTACGGCACAACGTGGTTTGTTATTATATTTCAGTAGTAAAGCTCAAACAGCTTTAGATGAAATTAAGAGGCAGAAGGAGGAACATAATGCCTAAAAAACCAAAATATAAATTCAGGCTGTTCAGCGCCGTTCTAGCTACAGTCTGTATTATCCTCGTGGGCGACGCCGTTGCCCCAACTGCCGCTATTGGCAACTCCCAATATTTCTGGTGGATTATTATGCTGATTGGTTTCTTCTTGCCATACGGTTTAATTTCTGCCGAACTTGGCACCCAGTATCCTTCCGAAGGTGGTATGTATACTTGGGTAGAAAAAGCCTTCGGCTCTAAGTGGGCCAGTAGGGTAGCCTGGTTTTATTGGGTAAACTACCCTCTTTGGATTGCTTCATTAGCCGATCTCGTCACTACCATCATCATGCAGATGCTTGGTTTCGAGATTACCTGGCCGCTTGTGATGGCGATTCAGGTATTTTATATCCTGCTGGTATCTGTACTGGGCGTTTTGCGAGTCTCGCAAAGTGACGTTTTATCAAACGTCGGCGCGGTCGCTAAATTTATTTTTATGGCTGGGCTCGGCGTACTTGGTATATATGTTTTGTTCACGCAGGGAACCGCCAATCCCATCAACTCCATCACAGATTTATTGCCATTAGTAGAAAATGGACATTTTAGCCTAGCTGGCCTTGGCTTTGTCTCCTTAATTATCTTTAATATGCTTGGGTTTGAGGTAGTTTCTACCTTTAGTGGTGACATGCAAAATCCCAAAAGGGAAATTCCTAAAGCCATCATCTTTGGTGGTATTCTAATCGCCATTTTCTACCTTTTGCCCAGTTTTGGTATCGGAGTCGCTATTCCTCTTGAAGAGCTCCAGACTGACACTGGCCTAATTGCTAGTTATGAAATTCTACTCAATATCGTTGGGTTCTCCGCTGGCGTTGCTAAGGCAATTATCGTTGTAGTTGGTGGTCTCTTTATTTACACATTGGTGGCAAATATCGCTTCCTGGAACTTCGGTGTCAACTCTGTAATTGCATATGCTGCCGAAGACGGAGCTTTCCCCAAATCTTGGATGAAACGCACCAAAGATGGCGTGCCCTATGTTCCGTCTATTTGGACTTGTGTAGTTGCCCTAGTGATTGCAATCGCTGGTATTATTATCGCCCAGTTTGTACCCGACCTCACTAACCTCTTCTGGACTTTCTTCTCGCTCAGTTTGGTCTGTCTACTGTTATCATATTTACCAATGTTTATGGCTTTTCTCAAGCTCCACAAGCGTGGACGCCAATCCGAAAGTGGCTTCTGGATTGAGGGTGGTAAGTTCAAAATTGCACTCTTTGGTATTGTGCCATTTGTGTTAATTTTAGCTGCACTTTTCTTCACTCTCTTCCCAGAGTTTAATCTCGAAATGTTTAGCTACAACTGGCCATTGATTGTCGGTGCCTGTATCGCAGTAATTTTAGGTGAGATTATGGTTTCCCGTGTCAAGGATGGCAAAAATCTTAAAACTGTCAAAAAGGAGAAAACTCTCGATGCGCATCAATGATAGCACCCCAAAAGCCGACGGCTTTTATATGCCGTCCGAACTAGCAAAACACCGCTGTACTTATCTACTCTGGCCTGAAAGGGAAGATAACTGGCGTTTTAACGCCGAATACGGACAGGCCGCTTTCAAAGAGGTAATTCAAGCCATTGCTAAGTATGAGCCGGTCGTAGTTGGTGTTAACAAATCTCAATATCTCAACTTACTTGAAATGAACATGCCTAACGTGCAAATTGTTGAGATTAGCAACAACGATTCTTGGATTCGTGATACTGGTGCCACTTTTGTCGTAAACGGTCTCGGTCGCATGCGTGCCGTAGACTTCAAATTTAATGCCTATGGTGGCTTGGTTAACGGTCTTTATTTCCCATGGGATCAAGACGATTACATTGCCCCTAAGATGGCTGCTATTGAAGCCGTGGATTACTACCATTTGACAGATTTTGTGCTTGAAGGCGGTTCCGTGCATTCAGATGGCGAAGGTACAATCTTGACTACTGAGGAAACTCTGCTCGATCCTGGACGCAACCCTGAAATGTCCAAAGAACAAATTGAACAATACCTCAAGGATTATCTCGGTGCAGAAAAAGTACTTTGGATACCAAAGGGTATTTACATGGACGAAGATACCAACGGTCACGTCGACAACATTTGTCAATTTGTGGCTCCCGGCAAAGTTGTTCTAGCTTGGGAAGACAACGAGGAGGATCCTCAGCACAAACGTTCGCAGATGGCATACGACTATCTCAGCCAGCAGACCGATGCCAAAGGTCGTCCAATTGAAATTGTCAAAATTCATGTACCGAATCCAATTTTAATCACCGAAGAGGAGTCAAAAGGTGTTGACGTGGTAGAAGGTACTTTCCCGCGTCGCCCAGGCGATCGCTTGCCAGCCAGTTATATTAATTACTATAACTGCAATGGCGCAATTATTTTGCCAGTGTTTAATGACCCACACGATCAAGAGGCAATTGATACTTTGCAGGCTCTTTTCCCAGACAAAGTAATCGAACCGATTTATGCTCGTGAGATTTTGCTCGGTGGTGGTAATATTCACTGTATCACCCAGCAAGTGCCGTTGCCATAAACACTACAGATAGCGCCAACAGTCTTCCATGTGGCTTATGTCTACATATTAGCACAAACAGTTTATATTGTCAAGTCCAATTTACTAAAGTGTAGGTTGGGCTTTTCGCTTATGTTATAATTAATAGCATGAGCAAGTTACATTATGATGGTCCAATTGTTTTAGCAATCCTAGATGGTGTCGGTCTGCGAGCCGCGCGTAGCGGCAATGCCGTGCGTCAGGCGCATACTGAGTTCTTGGATCGCGCAATGGTTAATTACTTAAATATTCCGCTGTTGGCTTCTGGTGAGGCAGTAGGAATTATGCCGGGGCAAATGGGCAATTCCGAAGTCGGTCATAATGCTATTGGCTCGGGACAGATTATCAAACAGGGAATTGCTGGCATCGAAGCTGCCTTTGCCACAGGCGACATTTGGCAATCCAAAGCCTGGAAAGGCGCCATGAAATGGCTAGGCTCGAGTGGTAGTGGTTCTTGCAAACGCGGTATCGAGACCATCCGTAGCGCCACTAATTTACAGAAACATGTGACGGAATCGTCTTTTGAACAAGGCATTAAAAGAGCGTCGAAGCTCGACGTGAAGAACGACAGCCCCGTAAAGACGGGCGCTGGAGAGGATGCCTTGAGTAAAAGGAGTATTCCGTCAGGCACTCTGCACTTTTGTGGTATCTTCTCTGACGGTGGCGTCCACAGCGACATCAAACATCTCGAGCAAATGATCCAACGCGCCTATGATGAGGGTGTGCGCAGAATTCGTATCCATTGTGTTTTTGATGGCCGTGACGTGGCCCCACAATCCGAACCCAAATTCATTGAACGCATTGAAGAATTTTGTGCAAAATACAAAGATGCAGATTTTCGCATTGCATCTGGCGCTGGACGTATGGTGGCCACTGCAGACCGCTATGAAAGCGATTGGGATATGGTTAAATTGGGTTGGGATATGATGGTACATGGTCGCGCTCCACGCCAGTTTAAGTCTGCTAGTGAAGCAGTACAAACCCTACGCCGCGAGAATCCAGAAGTGCAAGACCAGTATTTACCAGCTTTTGTCATTGTTGAAAACACTGGGGCTAGCAGCGCTCTCAGCACCCGTGCTGAGCGCGCCAAAACCTCTGGCTGCCGCCAGCCGCGGTCGGTCGGCACAGTAGAAGACGGAGACGCATTCATTTATTATGATTTCCGTGCCGACCGCGCCGTCGAAATCGCTAGCGCTTTCGACGACCCGAATTTTGACAAATTCGACCGCGGCCAGGTGCCAGAGGTTTATTTTGCGGGCCTTACCGAATATGATTCAGACCGTCACATTCCCAAAAATATTCTTGTTCCGCCAGTCGTCATTGAATTACCACTCAATGTCTTTTTAGGGCAGAACAAAATTTCCCAACTAGCCATTTCCGAAACAGTCAAGTTTGGACATATCACGTATTATTTCAATGGCAATAGCTATAAGAAAGCCCGCGGCGAGGAGCAGATCGACATACCGTCCGATCTACAGCCCTTCAATACACGCCCCTGGATGAAATCTGCCGAAATCACTGATATTGCCCTTGAAAAACTCGACCAATTCAAATTCATTCGCCTAAATTACCCCGGCGGTGATATGGTAGGACATTTTGCTGAACTTGAGCCTACCATCATTGCTATGGAAGCCATCGACTTACAATTGGCGCGCCTAGCCAAAAAAGTTGACGACCTTGGCGGTATGATGATTATCACTGCCGACCATGGCAATGCTGAAGAGCTACTTGATAAAAATGGCGTTCAAAAGACTTCACACACTAGTAATCTTGTCCCCTGTATTTTCTACGATAATACCGCCAATGCCAAGCGCTATCGTGCTGCCTCCGTAGCCGCACCAGGCCTGGCAAACCTCGCCGCCACAATCGCAGTTTTACTAGGACTGCCTGACTATCCTGCTCCCTGGCAGCCTCCGCTTATCAAAGCCTAATTTTCTATATAAAGCACAATAATTATAGTATAATATAGTTATGCTATTCAATGGTTCACGTCTGCTTGGTTGCCCGGTACTCAGTTTACATGTTGGTGGTCGTATTGCCAATGTTACCGAATTAATTATTGATCCAGATGATTTGAAAATTGTGGCCTGTCGCGTAGAAGGACCATTAGTTGGTAAAGAAGTTGGCGAAATTCTACCAATCGAAAGTGTGCGCGAATTTTCTCGCCTCGGAATGATTGTCGACTCTGCTGATGAGTTTGTAGAAGAAAACGAAATCATTCGTATTCACGATATCATCAAACTTAATTTTCATCTTGTTGGACTCAAAGTTGAGTCGAAACAGGGTGCTAAGTTGGGTAAAATTAGTGATTTTACTCTTGAACCTGCTACCTGGCGCGTACAGCAACTAATCATTCAGCGACCTTTGGTTAAGGCTTTTCTCGACCCAGAACTCACTATTCCTTGTAACCACATTGATTCAATTGATGACTACAAGATTATTGTCAAGGAAGAGACTGAAAAACCCAAGACCAAAGCTATTAAAACTGACTTTGTGCCAGGTTTTGTCAATCCGTTTCGTGAACCAGATTTTGCTTCTGAAATTCGTACCAAAGAACAAGATTCGTAATACATTGTATGTATTCTGTATATACAATGTCAATACGCCGTATATACCTTAGTCTTCTTGAGCTTTTGCTAATTCCACAGCTTCCTTAGCTTGCTGTAAATTAAATCCCTGACGCACTAAATAACCAATTAGCTGAAAGTCATTGTATTTTTTACGTTTTTTAGCAATAACTTTCAAGATTTCCTCGTTTTCGTCGCGCCCCACCTTGGACATCGCCTCAGAAATTATATCTGAAGTCACACCTTTCTTTTGTAGTTCCATGCGTAAACGTTTGTGGCTAATCCCGCGCCTTACATAGCGATTTTCCGCATAAAACTCAGCGAATTTTTGATCATTGAGATATTTTTTCGCAATTAATCGCTCAATCACAAGCTGCATTACATCATCTTCAATTTCTGCCAAAGGTTTTTTTTCTTCGCGCACACGTTGGCGGTTAAGCATCCGTCGCTTAATCTGTCGGCGACGTAAATAATCGCGCGTTTCTCGTACGGAGTGTGGACGCGTCAACACCCACTCCAGTGTGCGTTGATACAACTTACCGAATTCTGATAAGCGCTGCAATTCTCCTAACCGCTCGGTGGTTACTTTATAACCTATTTTTACTCCAGACTCCACAACTTGCGTCACATCAAGCGAAAAGGCAAAGTGCCCATCCAAAAAGATATTAACACGATTAGGGTCTCTCACGCCTGGAGTCATTTTGGTCACGGTATAATATTCTGGCCCCCTAGTAAGAGTCTCCCAGTCACCAACTGGTCCAGATACCTCATCATCTCCGCCATAAATCATCTCAGCTTCACGTCGGCGCTGAGCCTTAATTAAGTCTAGATCTGGTTCTTCCACATCGGCGTCAGCCGCACTTTCATCTGTAGAATCATCAAAATCTACTATGCCCAAGTCACGTGACTCCAAAGATTCTATCTCGAGCATTACGCACCCTACTGGTTATTAGATCTCGGCGTCAGCCGTCAGCTCGTCTGCCCCACCTGTGAGATGTGCCGCTTCACGTACTTTCTGATCAATTTCGGCCAACAATTCCGCGTTTGACTTCAGAAGAGTCTTAGCTGCCTCGCGCCCTTGCGCAATCGTTTCGCCATTATATTTCAAGAATGCACCAGCTTTCTCAATAATACCTTTCTGGATTGCTAAATCTAAAACGTCGCCAGTCTTGCTAATACCTTCGTTGTACATAATATCAAACTCAGCCGTACGGAATGGTGCTGCAATCTTATTTTTAACGATCTTCACCTTAGTACGGTTACCAGAAATGTTATCGCCCTCTTTAATTTGACCCACGCGTCGAATATCCATACGTACCGAAGCGTAAAACTTCAGCGCATTGCCGCCAGTCGTAGTCTCAGGATTACCGAACATTACACCAATCTTCATACGAATTTGGTTGATGAAAATAACAGTTGCTTTGGATTTGGAGATAATACCTGTCAACTTACGCATGGCTTGTGACATTAATCTTGCTTGCAATCCCATCTGCGCATCACCCATATCGCCGTCAATCTCCGCTTGTGGCACCAAGGCTGCCACAGAATCGACTACAATCAGATCCACCGCACCGCTTCGCACTAAAGTTTCACAAATCTCTAGCGCCTGCTCACCGTTATCTGGTTGCGAGATGAATAAGTTGTCTGTGTCTACGCCAATTTTTTTAGCATAAGCTGGATCTAAAGCATGCTCCGCGTCAATAAACGCCGCTTGGCCACCCTGCTTTTGGATCTCTGCAATCGCATGCAAAGCCAAAGTTGTCTTACCTGAGGACTCTGGTCCATAAATCTCAATAATTCGTCCCTTTGGATAACCACCACCTAGCGCTAAATCAAGCGAGAGGGAACCAGAGGGCAAAAGTTCTACATCAATTTTCTGAGTTTCTCCCAGTTTCATGATGGAACCATCACCAAACTGTTTTGTAATTTGTGCAATCGCGAGATCGAGAGCCTGTTTCTTGCCAGAATCTTCTGGTGCCATTTCTGCTTTTGTAGTCTTTTTTGCCATATTACCTTCCTTTGTTAATCTTATTATAGCATTGTTGTTTGCTAGGGTCGACAAGAATACGCGTTTTTCTTGCGTGAGCACCTGCATGTTGTCAGCATATAACAAATTTTTCTAAATTAACAAGCACAAGCATTAAAAAAGTATAAAAATTGAAATTTTTGTTGGTAAAATTATCATAAGTATGATACAACTAGTGCGTCGAGCAAAACATTCATGACCAAATTTTGGTAGTAATTATTTAGCATAAGTAATCGTGTACAGTTTTATACGTCCAGTTTGGCGACATCGCATAAATAATTGATGTATAAATGTACGCGGTTATGAATGGCTCGACACCGAAGGTGGCCATAACAATAACTAAGTAATCAAAAGCATAGGTGAGTGATGCTAGGTTTTTGATTACTAAAACCATGGAGGTAAAATGAACCACTATAAAATACCAATCAGTCTAGGAACACTAGGGCTTGTCATTATGCTTCTATTGGCTTGTCCTACTACTCATAGTGTAGCAGCTGAAGAAAAAGAGGCTGCTACAATTGCTACCGTTAGCGTACTTCCAACTATCTCTGTTGCTTTGCAAAATCGAGTAGCGATCAATGTGATACCTAAAGCTAGTGGAAGCTTTGCAGCCTCCACTGCCAAACTCACTGTCGCTACAAATAGTAGAAATGGTTATTCTCTCTATATGTCAACTGGCAATAATACTCAAGATCTACAGAATAGTGACACTACTATCACAGAAACTATCAAATCAATGACTGCCAGTACTGCTGAAGATGGTTTTGTACGTAATACCTGGGGGTATAGTCTGGATAAAGGCAATGACAAGACTTACCATCCACTACCAACAACAGACAGCGGGGCCATAGACCAAACAAATACAAGTTCTGCTCAAAATGAATATGATTTAACTTTTGGCGTATCAGTTGATACTAACCTACCTGCCGGGCAATACAGTAACTCTGCGATTGTCTCTGCTGTAGCTAATCCGATTGAAGTTAATAGTTTGGCAGGATTGACCTATATGCAACATATGAACAGCGAAATTTGCGCTAATACTGCTGAAGGCACTACTAAACAGTTAATTGATAGTAGGGATGGAAATAGCTACTGGGTAGCAAAGATGAAAGATGGTAATTGTTGGATGACACAAAATCTTGCCCTCGACATCACCGAAAAGGGATTGAGTGCTATGGATACGGATATAGAATATGATTGGAATAGTCGTAGCGTTCATCCTCCTAAAAATACCATCTCAGAATATTCAGGTAAAGATTTTTTACGACATCATATAATTTAGGTAAATATGTTTATGCTACCCCAATGGTCGCAAAAGGATATGGTGGAAGTTCTTTTGCTGAGTGTGTCGGGAATGGTTATGTAGATGTTTCTAGTGAAGCTTGGACGCCTACCTTCACAGCTCAAAATGGCACTTATACATATGCGGACGGCACGACTTATGAAGGCGTAGTTGCTGTTAACGAAGCTACCAAAGAATATGATGCCCACTATCTCATAGGAAATTACTATCAGTACGGTGCAGCTACGGTTGGCATGGGCGCTTTTGTGAATAAAGAAACCACTATCGCTGATAGCATTTGCCCTAAAGGTTGGGAATTGCCCTCCGCTAGTTCTTCGCTTAGATTTGACACTAGTGGTTCTTTTGCCTATTTGTTGCGTCAGTATGATCTCGCTACTAGTAGCACGACAGGGATTATTAGTAATAATAATTATAAATCTCACTTTATCGCCTTTCTATTTTGTTCGCACTGGCGCTTTTAATGGATATCTTGCTCAATATGGGGGTGCTGGACTTAGTATTGGCTATTGGTCTAGTACATCATTGAGTAATATAATTGCTATGTTTGCCTACTCTTCTAATGCATCAAGCTTTAATCCAGCTTATAATGGTGCGACAAACCATAACCAAGCCTATGCTTTTTCTATTCGTTGTATTGCGCATCAGCTGCACAATTTATAAACTAACGTTGCGGGCTTAGGCATTCACATCCCTAATACGATAGAAACGTCCGCTGCGCACGAAAAGCACAAAACCTATACCACTGGTATAGGTTTTGCTCCGAACATATCTTACAACATTATTGATGATATTCTAACCTGCTTCGTGCGCAGCGGGTTCGTATATTTGCCCGGTGTTAGTGGCGCTACTTTCAGGAACGCTGGCCTCAGCGGCGACTGGTGGTCGTCACGCAGTGGTGCCGCTACCGGTGCGTACGGTCTCTACCTTAATGCTACTGGCGTGTACCCGTCGGCCGGCCCGAATAACCGTTGGCATGGTTTCCCCCTCCGCTGCCTGAGTACTGTATTAGGGATGTGAGGAGAGGGAGAATATATTAAGAACTTACACCTAGGCTATATAACTATGGGAACATAGGCGTGAGAAAATAATGCTGTATGGAGGAACAGAGCAAACTTCAGGCTTGCCACAATCGCTATGAGTAGGGTATAATTAAATTAGAAGGTTTAAAGTTACCGTTCGTTGATAGTATTTATTACTACAATGACGGTAATTTTTTGCGACTTGGATTGTGAACGATTACACAACTTACGATACAAAAAAGGATTGGTTTTAACATAGTTTTTGTTCCTTTGATTTAATAGTTTTTCGTATTTAACCAAAAGCCTAATTCTCCACACTGCCAAAATAACTCCCACCTACCCAAACTCAAAATGGACCAACCTTTTCTTAGATAACTCTATACATAAAAGCATACAAAGTTACATGCAGAAGTTTGCTCTGCGCTAGTATATAGCAAATCAAGAAAAATTAACAAGCACAAGCCTGATATTTCTACCAAAAAATAGTCATCCTGCTTTGCTTAAATTAGCCTTGCTTATGCTTGCTAAATTTTTCTTTTTTTGCATTATAATCCAAACTACGGGCAAATAGGTCTTGATCTAAGCAGATTTAGCAAGGGAGAAAGGAGGATAGTTTTATGGTAATACGCTTTAAATTAAAACGTATGAACGTCTGGATTACATTACTCCAAGTCAAAATTACTTTCGCTAAAAAGCGAAAGTAACCCATTCAACTAACCTCATTCTAGCATCAATCAAAGGCAAAATCAAGACCAAAAGCCCGCCTGATTTATACACCACTTAGTGGCTGAATATCTGCTCCCAAACTATTCAAGCGCTCAGCAAAATCTTGATATCCTCGGTTGATTGAATAAATATTCCGTAAAATTGAAGTCCCTGGCGCTGCTAGCATTGCAATCATCACCACTACAGCTGGTCTTAGCGCTGGTGGCGCTACGAGTTCTGCTGCCCGCCAATTCGTTGGACCCTCAATATAAATCCGATGTGCATCCAGTAGCTCAACTTTGGCGTTTAGATTTTCGAGATAGGTCAAATACACTGCACGATTTTCAAATACCCAGTCGTGAATCAACGTACGACCCTTCGCAGTCGCCGCTATTACTCCAAAGAAGGGTAAATTATCAATATTCAAGCCAGGGAATGGCATTGGCGCAATTTTATCTGTTGGTGCTACAAGTTCCGACTTAAAAATCTTCAAATCTACCAAACGCGTGCGCCCATTTGTGCTATAGTATTCTGGCGAACGCTCGATCTTAGCCCCCATGCTTTTTAAGACTTCCAGTTCTACTTCCAAAAACTCAACTGGCGCCCGACGAATTGTCAGCTTAGATTGTGTTACTAGCGCCACCGCGATAAAAGACATTGCTTCGATTGGGTCTTCAGCTGGTGCATACTCCACATTTAGATCGATTTTTGCTTGTCCGGTTACTTTTAATGTGGTCGTGCCAATTCCGCGTACTTTTACCCCCAGCTTTTCCAGGAAGAAACATAAGTCTTGCACCATATAATTTGATGATGCTCCAACGATTGTTGTCTCTCCTGGATATAATGCCGCCGCCATCAAAACATTCTCTGTCACCGTATCTCCACGCTCAATTAGGACTATACGCTTAGGGGGAAATTGAATTTTTACCTGGTCAATATTACGCGGCAAATCTTTGAATTCGGGTTTCATCGTAGGCTTGGCCGGTGCTACTGTAGCCTTATAAAATCCACTGCAAGTTGCGGCATCGATTTTTAAGCCAAATGCACTAAGCGCGCGCAAATGCGGCTCAATCGTGCGCGTACCAAGTGTACACCCACCAGCATATGGTAAACGAAACTGTTTAAACTTATGCAAGAGTGGTCCCATAAACATCAAAATCGAACGGGTTTTGCGTGCTGCCTCGACATTAATGTGTTCAATATCTAATTCGTCTGGTGATATAATTTCCAAATCACGACCATCATTTACCCATCGGCATCGCACCCCCAAAGACTCCAAAACCTCAATAATCCGAAATACTTCTTCAATTCGGGCTAAGTGTTTTAGCGTTGTGGTACCAGAGTTCAAGATTGAGGCACATAGCAAAGCAACCGCAGCGTTCTTGCTGGTATTGATAGTCGCTTCGCCGTGCAATTCTTTACCACCATGAATCCGATAGCTCTGTGAAACCGTATCGTTAACAGAGAGAATCTGACCACCCAGAGCCAGAGATAGCTTTTTTATTAACTCCAATGAGACATTCTGTCCACCTTTTTCGATTCGATGGATTGCCGATTGGCTGCTCCCAATTGCTTCAGCCAACTGCGTCTGTGTCCAGCCTTTCTCTGTGCGCAACCGCTCAATTACTCGGCCAATAGCCTCCTGATAACTTATTTCTGAGTGTCGTTTTGTCATATAATGATTATATCACAGAATGAATAATATTACTAAGATTAGCCCTTATAACTGCACACTACATTATTAGCGTGCAACCAACCTTCCACGCTACCACCATCAAGATATTCGCCCTTCACTGGCACTACACGCATCACTCCTCCGCGCTTGATATAACTATCAATTGGGTCGGTTACTACATATTCTTGATCTTTTGGCCCAAAATCATTCACCTTTGTATATTCCACAATCTCTTGCAACAGCTCTGGCGACATAATATATTTGCTTACATTAATCAAATTTGATGGTGCGTCTTCTGTGCTTGGTTTTTCCACTACGCCAGTCAGCTTACCATCCTCAGCCGATAATACACCGTATTTTTCTACTTGATTGCGGGGTGCTTCCACACCCAAAATTGCCGACTCGTTATCATTTTCTAGAGCCTTAACTAACGACTCGCTAGCTGATTCTCCTCCCGGGTTCCAGATAAAATCATCACCCATGAATACCAAAACTGACTCATTAATATTATATTCCTCTACTGCCATGGCGATTGGAATTGCAGTGCCATATTTTCCAGATGGATCTTGTTGAATATAATGGATTTTTACATCCTCCGGCAAGGTATGCGCCAGCTGCAGACGATCTTCTTTTCCACGCTCAATCAAATACTGGTCTAGTGCAATGTTCTTCTGATAGAACGCTTTCACCTGGCAAGGTTCTACATTAGAGATAATCATGTAGATGTCTTTCACTCCAGCTTTAATTAGTTCCTGCACAGAATAATCCACTAGAGGACGATTCCCAACTGGCAACATCGACTTTTCAATAATTTTCGTAATTGGCAATCTCCGAGTTCCCCAACCTGCTACTGGAATAATCGCTTTGGTAATCATTTCTAACTCCACTTTAATCTGCCGCTATTATAGCACAATTCTGAGCTATACAATCAAAATCGTTTCCTTACTTATTTCTTATGGTATAATTGTATTGTTTTAAATTGCAAACGCTAAAGCATAAAATCTCTTTTATTTAATTTTACCAACCTATCTCCCGGAAGATTAAAATGTTTTCCGGGAGCATAATTCAAAATGGCTTGGCGAAAGCCCTTGAGCTGTGGACGCGTAGCCGAAACCCCCGCTTGAAGTGTGCCTGCACGCAATAGCTCCAGCGCTAAGCTGGTATCCAAATTCTCAAACCATGCTCGTTGCCAGGGTTGATTTTTCCCTGGTAACAAACTCACAACCAGCTGATCAATTTCGGATTTGAGTTGTTTTTGGTTTTGCCATAAGTCATAAATCTGCATTTTTTGCTCAAAATCCATTGGGAAATTATTCATCTGGTGACGTACGCGGTTTCGCAAATATTCATTTGATGAGTTAGACTGGTCTTCGCGAAAGTTCAACTGACGCTTAGCGGCATATTCCAAAATTGCTGCTTTATCCAGTGGCTCATAAAACATCTCCGTTTCCAAAAACGGTCGTCGAATGCCTGGAGTATCTAGGACCGCCAACCCACGCCATCCAGTACCACGCGATAAGTTAATCACCGTGGTTTCTACTAAATCATCGAGGTGATGTGCTGTAAAAACCGTTGCAAACGGGTCAATACTATGTAAAAAGTTATATCGTACCGTTCGTGCTCTCGCTTCAGAAGTCTCTTCACCAAGCTCACCATGCCCCAGGTAAAATTTTACGCTATATTCTTTTGCTTTGCGTTGTACAAATTCGGCATCTTCGGCAGAATTTTCGCGCATACCATGATCGAAATGCGCCACGATTATATCATGAGATGAATATTGTTTTGAACGGCATATCATATCTAACATTACCATAGAATCCACCCCACCCGAAACTGCCAGAATAATCTTTGCCATAATAATATAATTATAGTATAATTATAACTATGAATCCAGCTAAAATTCGTAATTTTTGTATTATTGCCCATATCGACCACGGCAAGTCCACTATTGCTGACCGTATGATGGAATTAACTGGTACGGTTTCTAAGCGTGAAATGAAGTCGCAATTGCTGGATAGCATGGAACTAGAACGGGAAAAGGGAATTACTATCAAGCTGACGCCTGTACAGATGCACTGGAAAGACTATATTTTAAATCTCATCGATACGCCAGGGCATGTAGACTTTTCTTACGAAGTTTCGCGTTCGTTGCAGGCTGTAGAAAGTGCCGTCCTTGTGGTAGACGCCACACAGGGCATTCAGGCTCAGACTTTAGCTAATGTTTACCTAGCACTTGAACAGGACCTGTATATCATACCAGTTATTAACAAAGTTGACCTTCCTGCCGCTGACGTCGAAAAAGTTAGCGCGCAAATTATCAATTTGCTTGGCTGTAAACCTGAAGAAATTATTCTTGCTTCTGGTAAAACTGGTCAGGGCGTCCCAGAAATCCTCGACACAATTATCAACAAAGCCCCGGCACCATCTAGTCATGAGGTGCTCTTTTCGGGAATCTCCGGAGGCTACGGCCGAGGACGAAGCAGCGGCGCGCCCGTAACGACGGGACGCGGCGACTGCGTGTCCCGAAAAGATGCATCACATGAATTAGACGGTGTTAGAGCTCTCATTTTCGACTCTTACTTCGATGATTATCGTGGCGTCGTACTCTACGTACGAATTTTTGAAGGCAAAATTGAGAAAAATGCCGAAATTCGTATGATGGCTGCCAATACTAACGGCATTGCTTTGGAAGTTGGCTCTCTTACCCCAAAAATGACTCCTTCTGCTAGCCTAGACGAAGGCAATATTGGCTACATTGTTACCAACCTCAAGACTACCCGTGAGGCCAAAGTTGGCGATACGGTTACACTGGCTAAGACTCCGGCCAGTGAACCTCTACCCGGATACAAGAATGTCTTGCCATTTGTTTATGCTGGATTTTTCCCTGTGTCTAACGACCAATATCAAGACCTCAAAGACGCCGTTGAGAAACTCGCCATGTCTGATTCAGCCCTACATTTTGAGCCGGAAAATTCACCAATTCTTGGTTTTGGCCTACGTATTGGCTTCCTTGGTCTTCTGCATATGGATATTATTCGCGAGCGTTTGGAAAGGGAATTTGGTCTCGACCTTGTGGTTACTAACCCATCCACTAATTACGAGGTCACTATGTCGGATGGCGTTGACCTGAATATTCGCTCAGCTGCTGATTTGCCAGATATTTCTACTGTCAGCGAAATCCGTGAGCCATGGGTTAAGGGTGAAATTATTCTTCCGCAGCATATGATTGGTGGTGTATTGAATCTAATTAATGAAAAACGAGGTCAACAGACCAATCTTAGCTATATTGAAGATCGGGCAGTAATTGATTTTGAGGCCCCCATGGCTAATTTGCTAACTGATTTTTATGATCAGCTTAAGTCTATCACTTCTGGCTATGCTAGCTTTAATTATGAACTCTCGGACTATCGGGCTGAAGACTTAGTGCGTCTAGACTTTTTAGTAGCGGGGAATCGTATTGATGCGCTTAGTCTTATGTGTCATCGTTCTGAGGCTGATGCCCTGGGTCGCGAAATCACTAAGAAACTTAAGGAAGTTATCCCTCGTCAAAACTTTGAGGTGGCGCTTCAGGCTGCCATCGGCGCGAAAATTATCGCCCGCGAGACAATTGGCGCCTACCGTAAAGACGTTACGGTCAAAATTCATACGGGCGATCGTGATCGCAAGGCAAAATTACTTGAAAAACAGAAAAAGGGCAAAGCCCGTATGAAGCGTTTCGGTAAAATTGATATTCCATCTGAAGCTTTTACTGTGATGCTTAAACGCAATTAAAAAGGTCTCGACTGTAGCCGAGACCTCCAATTAGCATAATTATACCGCCGCCGCTTCATGCAGTTTACTAAGTGTTTGTACGAAAACATTTTTCACGTCATCGCAAACCTTGAATTCTGGATAAAGGTTCCCGCACATACTCAACCACAGCGCAAACACATCTGGATGTGTGCTGAAGAAATTTTCTTCAGCAAGAGTCATCATATATGGCGAGTGCAGGTCATACGCATAATCACCATTGAGGCACCACTGGTGACTATGGGGACCTTCGACGCCGAATTCGATATCGGCTGAACCGTCTTTGTTGTCCACTAATTTCGGATTGGTAGCGAGTGTACGTTCCAACCATTTGCCTCTTGCTGCGTTGGCGCAGACAGAATACGCTACGATTGGCTGCTTTGTATCGAGCCAGTCAGCTGCTCGTAAATCCGGCAGCAACGGAAAGTCATCCTTTGTCAGCTCCAGTGCCTCTTGTAAATTTTGACTGTAATTTTCCAGCGCCGTTTTGATTTCCAAGCGCGTTTCGTGGCAAACCACCTTACAGTCACCGTGTGACTCGTGGCATTTCTGGCAGTTTTCAGTATCCGTCTTCAGTGCACTTTGTGCGCAAGCAAGCAAATGGCGTAAGTTTGTCCTTCCGCACATTTGTAGGACATCTACACTTAAAACATCCCCGCTATTCAGTGGCAATTTCCCAATACTCTTGCACTTGTCACTGGATTTGTCGCTTTCGCCTTTCACTTTGGTAGTTTTTGTGTTCTTCATATGAACCTCCTTGAAAATATAATATGGCTTAAAACCAAAGATTCTGCTGTTTAGCAGTATTAGCAGCACGAAACCTTCCTACTTACTAACACCACCAAACAACTTAAGATTCAAATGAGAACTTATTTATATGCTAAATTGTCCAAGGTACCAGAATTTCTTCTCAACTCTATAAGTTAAACACAGATTATATAATAAGTCAAGCATAGAAAACCCCTGGCAACCGCCAGGGGAAATCATTAATCGTTTGATTTTTTCTCAACTGCCCTGAGAATCATAGTAATCCCCAAGAAATGGGCTAACTCATCAAGCATAATGCCAGTCCCGAAAGGATTAACCATCTGCAACCACACTCGGGAAAAATCCGGATTATCACACAGGTAGTTAAAATCTTCATTCCGCAAGACGATACCACAAAAGGGTCTCATAGGATAATTGTCATGATACGACCAGAGCCTTATCGGATTTTCCGGCTCATTATCCAAGATGGCATTCCAGATATCTTTACCGTAACGGTCCTTGGATTTACAGATTACTCCATATAGACAGATTACTCCATATAGCATTTCTAAGTCTTTGGATATCATTATTATTCTGGTTCCATTTTTAGCAAGCGACATAGAGTGGTGCACATCCAAGTTAAAAGGCGGGCGATAGTCAATATGTCTATCGCGGATAGCAGCCTTCATGTTGGCGATATAAATCTGCACGAATCCTAACCTTTCCTTGTAATCTGCAATCACATTATCCAGGTATCTTTTGCAGTCGTTGAGAATTTCGTCATCTGCAGAGTTAAACACGCAGTGCTCACCTGTAAACGGTTCTGAGCCAAAGCACTTGTCGTAGTGTAAGCACTTTGAAATAGCATCGTGGGTAGCTTCACCTGGTGAAGCTACCGAAACGGTTTCGGTAGCGGAAGTTGACATTACTAACGGTGCTGCCGCAATTGCGTGGCTACAACATTTGTTATCGCACTGGTGATAATTAGGAGTCTTACTGCACCATTCAGCTACATCGCGACCAAACTTACAAGTAAAAACCTTCACTTCACGCTTACTCATTGTTGCACAATAGGCCTCGCAATCGCCCTTTCTCATTAGCTCATCTTCCAAGCTTGGAGGGAGATTGGCGTATCCCATACCCCGCCAGTTACAGTAAATCACGCCGTCACTCGCAGCGCGCTCATGCCGGACGTTCTCCAGACTCTTGTACTTAATCTGGCTCAATGCCTGACAGGCATCCTTGCACGCTTTCCGCAACTTCCTCTCCTCGCTACGCACATAGCACAAAATCTCGTGAAGGTTGTTCTTGCCTAAAAAGGCTAACTCATCCACAGTCGGGACCTTCATCTGTGAAACATCTCCGGAAACAACATCAGGATAAAAATATCCACATGTCATCCGGTCGAGATTCAGAGTACAAGGGTTTACAGTTGCATTGTCATGATTTGCTTTTTTTGCCATAGTTTTGGCCTCCTTTTTATTTTTTGACATACCAGGTCTTTTCACGACCTAGCCTTGCCTAAAGGTATGCTGCTTAGCAGCAAAAATGCTAGGCAAGTTCCTAATATTTTTGCCACCAAGAAGCAAATAACCAAAACGCAGTTAAATTCAAACGATTTTAAGGTTATCTATAGGGAATTGCTCACCCTATCTCTACATTATAGCATAGATTATTATAAAAATCAATATTTTTATAATAAAACGATAAGTTTTTCACATACTATTGTAATTTTTACAACAATGGCTTGGTAAAAACTCAAAAATTCTGCTAAAATACATAAAGTTAATCCAGCTTATTATCTTAAATAAGGCATGAAATTATCAAATATAAAACTTAATTAGGAAGGAATTTGTATGGATAATGTTGACAATAAATTTCTAGGGCAAGAAAGAATCCCTAAATTATTGCTTAAATTTGCGGTGCCGTGCATTCTATCACTCTTAATTAGTGCATTATATAATATAGTTGACTAAATTTTCATTGGCAATAGTCCCGAACTTGGCTACTTTGGTAACGCTGCGACCTCTGTAGTTTTCCCACTTACTGTTATTGCTTCGGCTTTTGCATTTGCGCTAGGTGATGGTGCCGCAGCTTTTCTTTCGATTTGCCAAGGTCGGCAAGATACCGAAAAAGCTCATAAGGCAGTAGGCAATAGCCTCTTGGTGTGTTTGGGTCTGGGATTGGTTTTCGTATTATTCGGATTCATATTTATGACGCCGCTATTACAACTTTTTGGTGCTTCTGATACTACGCTAAAATTAGCACAGGATTACTTCGTAATTGTGTTGACGTTTATACCAGCCTTTATGGTGGGAAATGTGCTAAATTCGATTATTCGTGCCGATGGTTCTCCAGCTTTTGCTATGATACAGACCTTAGCTGGAGCCATTACTAATATTATCCTTGACTCAATTTTTATTTTTGGATTCCGTTGGGGAATTCAGGGTGCTGCCTGGGCTACCATTATTGGACAAGTTTTAACATTGGCAATTGGAATCCTCTATTTGCGCCGTACTAAATCTTTCCATATCGCATTGCAGAGTTTCAAACTTAATTTTCAAGTTTTGAGTAATATCATAAAACTTGGCATTTCTACTTTTATTACTCAAATGGCTGTAGTTGTAATCATGATGGTCTCCAATATCGCACTTTCCAAATATGGTGCTATGTCTAAATACGGCGTTGATATCCCAATTGCTGCCATGGGTATTTGCACCAAGGTCTTATCTATTATCCTTAACATTACAATTGGTATTATCGTCGGAGCTCAACCGATTTTGGGCTACAATATTGGTGCTGGCAAAAACGATCGTGTGCGCGAAACTTTTCGTCTGACAATTATTGCCACAACCATTGTAGGCGTAGTATTAACGACATTGATTGAACTTTTTCCAGACCCAATTATTAATCTTTTTGGCGTCGACTCGGAACTTTATCTTGAATTCGCTCGTCTAACTTTTCGCATTTTCTTGATGACAATTACATTAACCTGTCTCACGAAAGTAATTTCAATCTTTTTTCAAGCCGTGGGCGAACCGCTCAAATCCACGGTAGCCTCCTTAATGCGCGACTTGGTTTGTTTCGTGCCATTGGTGCTCATTTTACCAAATTTTATGGGCGTGGAAGGTGTGCTTTGGGCTGCACCGATTGCGGACGTAATTAGTATTGTCGCTTCTGCGGCTTTAGCAATCAGTTTCTTCCACAAACTGGGTAACAATAGTATTAATCCGGCTAAGCATGCAGTCATTCAAAGTTCCAAACCTGGAGTAATTGTAACAATTTCCCGCGAACATGGTTCGCAAGGCAAGAAAATTGGTGAGCTTGTGGCAAAACAACTTGGAATCCCTTATTATTACAAGGAACTAACTGCTCTAGCTGCTCAAGAAAGTGGTTTAGATCAAGAGTATATCAAGAAGGTTAACAGCAATGATGGTGAGCAGATCATGCATGAACTTTATCTCACAACTTCTCCAGCTAAATATGCAATTGAGGCGCAATATGCTGCACTGCATGATATTTCAAAACATGGATCTTGTGTAATAGTAGGGCGTGCCGCTGATTATGTTTTGCGTGATTCCACTAAGCTCCTGCGTGTATTTATCTATGCCCCTAAAGATTTTAGAGTACGAAATATTATGGAAATGTATGGCGATAGCGAAAAAGAAGCCAGCAAAAATGTTGAGCGTTCTGATAAAAACCGTGCCGACTATTATAGCTTGGTTTCTGGTCAAGAATGGGGTGATCCGCAAAACTATGACTTGTGTGTCGACGCCTCACTCGGTCAAGAAAAAGTTGCCAAAATTATTGCTGATTTAGCAACAAATAAATAATCAGTATAGCAACACTACTTGCTTCTACTTGCCGCCATTAACACGTGTTCGAATAGTGCTGTAACTGTAAGTGGACCTACCCCACCTACCTTTGGTGTGATTGCAGTGAGGTCGGTACGTGCGCGTACAGTTTCGTCAACATCTCCTACTAAAACCCCATCCTCACTTGCTGTGCCTGCATCCACCACCACGGCGCCAGACTTCACCATCTCAGCCTTAATTAGATGTGGTACACCTGTCGCACTCACAATTATGTCAAAATCCCTTAGTTCACTTAAATCGCTGTGGCTGCGGAAAACATTCACATTATAGTCGGAATTTTGCCACATACGCTCTAATGGTGCGCCCACTAAGCGACCGCGACCTACGAGAGCAATTTTTGCACCCTGTAATTTTATATCATATCCCGCCAAAAGCCAGTTGATAGCAGTAGCCGTAGCAGACTCAAATATATCACCAGATGAATACACTTTAGAATTATTATTCGTCTCATGAGATATTGCAGCTAGCCCGTCCACATCCTTTTTTGGGGTAATTTTGCTCACGATTTCATCGGTTTGGCTTGTATCCTTGAGTGGCAACTGCACGATAATTCCATGCACTGAATTATCCGCATTGGCCTCCGCAATTGCCTCCGCAACATCCTCACGAAACCAGTCTTCCACTACCACGCCAATATCTTCACCATATTGCTGCTTCAAGTTTACGTATTTGACAATCACTGGGTTATTGCTATCGCGGATGATTACTAGTTTTGGCTGGATTTTTTGAGAGTTCAATACGCGCACTTGATGCGCTTGATTTTCTTTCATATAGCCAGCAATCTCGGCGCCATTCAAACTCTTCATTTTAATCTACCTCTGTTAAAGTTGGCATTTCTACTGGCTCTTGACCTAAAATATAGCCGAACTTTTCTTGTACTGCATCAATAATAGTCTGTCTAGCCTGGTCTAAGTCATGATAACTCTTAGCAGTTTTGTTTATTAAAACTAAAGCGGCCTTGTCGCTGACTTTGAAGCCAAACATTTCCTTGCCCTTTAGACCACATTGCTCAATTAACCAACCGGAATTAATTTTACCTTCACCGTTTGCGCTGCGCCATACTGGAATGCCTTTTGCTTCAGCTGCGTCGGACTCATCCTTATTCAAAAAAACATTCTTAAAAAAGCTCCCAGCACTAGCCACTAATTTTGGATCAGGCAGTTTATCTGCACGAATTTCACATATCATACGGCGAATATTGTTTGGAGAAAAATTCGTTTCATGATATTTTTCAATATAACGTTCCAGGGAATTATAAAATGGACGCTGTAGCTCGCCCTTATGTAGCTTAACAGTAACTGATAGAATCACAAAACGCCCTGCGTCTTCACCGTGATTGAATCTTGAGCTGCGGTAACTCATTTGCATGTCTGACTTTTTAATAGTAGCAAACTCAGTGGTTTTAGTATCATAGGCCTCGACTGAAAGTATCACTTGTGAAATCTCCTGCCCATAAGCCCCAATATTTTGCACTGGCGCTGCACCGAGAGTACCTGGGATCATGCTAAGCGCTTCAATACCAGAGTAGCCTAAGTCGCAAGCTACTTTAACGAAATCATCCCAAACTTCACCCCCCATACCCTTCAAAATCAATTCTTCATCTAGACTATCAGTATTTATGTTCTCCGCTGAGACAAATTTACCATCCCGCTCAATAAAGATCCCCGTAATTTTGTTTAGCAAGATCACACCCGGGAAGCCTTCGTCGCGACCGATGGTATTGGCGCCACCGCCCATTACCCAGACTGGCATGTTATGATCTTTTGCAAAAATATATGCTGCACGCACATCCTCAGGTGTTTTTACACTAACTACATAACGTGCATTGCCACCTAGACGCATGGTAGTTAAATTAGCAATAGGCACATTTTCACGGATTTCCATGATTTCATTATAGCATTTTTTCGTAATTAGTGGTATAATCAACATGGATGGGTCGGTAGCTCAGCTGGTTAGAGCATCTGCCTCTTAAGCAGAGTGTCGTGGGTTCGAGCCCCACCCGACTCACCATTTTTGTGCCCGTAGCTCAGTGGATAGAGCACCAGCTTCCGGAGCTGGGTGTCGTAGGTTCGACTCCTATCGGGCATACCATTGATATTCGTATAAATTATTATTTGAAGATCGGCACCCCGCCGCGGCACTCAAAAGGACAGCGGAGGGGAAAACCGTGCCAACGCTCGTTCGGGCCATTCGACGAGTTCACCGTAGAGGCATTGAATTCGAGGTTGTAACCGCTAGGAATAGCAGAGCCATCATAGCGAGTAGATGACGCTCGCGACGACCAATCATAGCCGTTGATGCCAGCGTTCCTGAAAGTAGCGCCACTAACACCGGGCAAGTTTACGTTCCCGCTGCGCACGAAAACTACTACCATCACTGCGAAAACCTCGTCAGAAAACGTCCAAAGTGGCGTTAGGTAGAGAAGTTCACTTTTACCGTCGTAACCGTAGTTGCGATTTTTCAAACCTCAACATTTTCTTGAAATTTTAGAGGGGAACTTCACGATCTTTTTCTGGGGAACCGCCAGCGAGCGGAGGAGTGAGCTCAGGCTGCCTTGAGTACCCATGAAACAACTTTCACATATCTATTATATTAGATATCATGCTATAATATCATAATGAAAGCAAACCACTTGCAACTCGCTTATGGCACCAAGGTTATTTATGATGACTGTAATTTTAATCTCGAAAATGGTGACAAAGTTGGGATTGTTGGCGTAAATGGTGCTGGCAAAACTACCTTATTTCGGATTATTCTCGGGGAGCAACAATTAGATGATGGGGAAATTGAATTGCCTGGACACCGTTTAGGCTATCTCCCACAAGAAATTACGATTCCGCCAGAACATGACGACATTACGGTTTGGGAATATGTAGCTTCTGGTCGCCCAGTGGATGAATTGCAGGAACGGCTTAATTTTGAATACGAAAAACTTGCCAAATATCCTGACAGCAACGCAATTTTGGCTCGTATCACAGAACTCCAAGACTTAATTGACTCTTATGATTTGGCGAATTTTGACTACGAGCTGCTCAAAATTCTCGATAAAATGCATCTCTCCGATCTGGTAGACCAAAAAATGAAAGAACTTTCGGGTGGACAAAAGTCTAAAGTTGCATTTGCCCGGGTGCTTTTTGAAAACGCTAGCCTACTCCTGCTGGATGAACCCACTAACCACTTGGATGTTGAGACCAAACAATTTGTTGCGAATTATTTGCGTAGCTACAAAGGTACAGTTTTGGTAATTTCGCATGACATTGATTTTCTCAACACTGTCACTAATAAGATTCTTTTTGTTAACAAAACCACGCACAAAATGAAAGTTTATCGTGGGAACTATAGCGACTTCCGCCGTCAATATGCCGAAGAAAAAGCTGCTGAAGACGCCCGCATCACAGAACAAGAAAGGGAAATTAAACGTCTCAGTGAGTTCGTCGCGCGTGCTCGGGCAGCCAAGCGCTCCAACACTGCGCTAATCGGTATGGGCCACCAGCGCGAAAAAGTCCTTGCCAAAAAACTTGCCGAGCTGGGAGAACGTGAGCAAGAATATGCCCGTGTTGCCATGCATATTACGCCGGCCAAAGAGGGAAGCAAGACTCCACTCGAAGTACAAAATCTTTCATTTACCTATCCTGGCGGGACGCAGCTTTATGATCGCCTCTCTTTCTCGCTCACGCGCGGTGAAAAGTTCCTCATTGTCGGTGAAAATGGTGTTGGCAAGTCAACCCTACTTAAGCTCATTGTGGGCGAACTTACGCCAACTGAGGGCTCAATTATTCTGGGACACAATACCACCATTGCCTATTATGCTCAGGAATTAGAAATCCTAGACGAGCGTCGCACGATTTTAGAAAATGTCCAATCCTACGACTTTACCAACACCGAACTCCGCAGTATGCTTTCCAACTTCTTGTTCTATGGCGACGATGTTTATAAAAAAGTCGCTGTGCTTTCACCCGGCGAAAAGGCTCGCGTGGCTTTATGTAAGATTTTGTTGCAACGTGCGAATTTAGTGATCCTCGATGAGCCAACTAACCATTTCGACCCAGAAACTCAAAAAATCATTGGTGAAAATCTCAAAGATTATACTGGCACAATTATTATGGTAAGCCACAACCCCGCTTTTGTGGAGCAAGTAGGTATTACGCGTATGCTTGTTGTACCTAGACATCATCAAGACGCCAAGAAACCTGAACTTGCTATCATCAAAAATTATTCCTGTGAACTTTTGGAGTATTATTACTATCTTAACTCCGATTTGGTGTAAAACTCTTGACCTTTACCTCGCGTCATAGACTATGATGGGTGTATATAATTAAAAAGAAAGGAACTATTACGTAACGTCATAGTTATGAAAACCATTAAACAAGCTTCCAAACTTAGCGGTGCTAGCGTACGCACATTGCAATATTATGATAATATTCATTTACTCACGCCTAGTCAGCGGACTACGTCCGGTTATCGTCTATATAGTGATGATGACATTGCTAAGTTGCAACAAATTCTCTTTTTGAAAGCCTTGGGATTTTCGCTCAAAGATATTCGTGAGCTAATTAGCTATCCCGATTTTAATCAAAATCTGGCTTTTCGTAAACAAAAAGAGCTCCTGTGCGCCAAACGTCGACAAGTTGGTCAAGTTATCCAAATTTTGAAACGCCTAGAAAACGGCGCCTCGCTTGACGACTGTGCGGCAGATATCAAATCTATTGCTAAGGAGCCAAAATTTATGCAGAAGTCTATCAAGTTGTCATTATTCGTTGTCTCAATGATTTTGTTCGCGGGAGCGGTTAGATTTTATCAAATTTCGCAAACTTCTACGCCAGAGCCAGACATGCCAGCAATTGCTGTTACAGATATTATTAAGATTAATCCAGTTACTACGGATGGTGTTGTCAGGGCTTATGCGCTTGATATTGTCAGTTTTGTCGAGGAAGATTTACCGAAGAATTCTCCTACGCTAGATCAAATTATTCTGCCAGAAGATTTACGCAATGAAATTCGTCTCGAGGCCTTCTATCCCCATGCTCATTCAGTAGACGATAAAGTAAGTAGTTACAGCATCAAAACATCCGACGGTGCGCGCTATATCTATATAGGCTTTTCACCCGACCGCACACCAATTCGTGAGATGTATGTGCCAGAGGGTGAACCATCGATTATTAACGGCCATGAAGTAATGATTGGTCACTATACTGGACAGGTTTATCTTGAAGAAAGTGGAACATTGGAGCTAATCGAAAAATATTATATTGATTTCGCGGTAAACGGCATGAATTATGCTGTTGAAACTCATGGGCTTGAGCAAGCCGAAGTTGTCACTCTCATCAAATCTTTGCTATAACTTTTGTCCTTCAATCATTAAGACGAATTTCGTTGTACCGGTTGCGCCTTTGGCGATGCCAGCAAAGTTATCGTATTGTTCAGCCAAGCGCACTAATTGTTCCACTTTATTGGCTGTTACCTTCACTTTACTATTCACGAAATTGTTCAGCGTTTGGATTCCTTCGCGATCAAACTGCACCATCCCGTTGTTTAGCTCATTGGCGCCTTGTGCTAGTTTATTCACTCCGCCCAGAATCGTGTCTAGCGCTCCGGATGCTGCCGAGATCATGGTCTTTTGTACGGTCTCTGCTACCTGCACGGCCACATTCTCCGCAGTCGCGGCTGCAGTTTGTTTAGTAGTGGTCTTGGCTAAAGTCATTGAGCTTTCCACCATGCTAGCTTCCACGCCTTGCACCAATTGTGTCTGTATGGCCTGCACATTTGCTTCAGGGCAAGTTGCTCCGCCAATCTGCGCACTGCACATTTCTGCTGCTTGCAAGCGCAAAGCGTTCATCAAAATTTCATTGCTTTCGATCTGTGTCTTAATGTTTGCCGAAATCACCCCGCGCTGCATTTCCACTTGCTTTTCGGCGGCAGCACTAGCAGCGGCTTTGATTTTATTTAAAGTATTGCTATCGAGTTTAACCTCTGCTTTTTGTAACTTTTGCTTAGCCTGTAAAATACCATTTTTCAATTCGTTGATGCCACTTTTGAGCGAGTTCGTGCCTTCCACTAGTTGTTTACTACTCACGGCCAACTTGTTACTGCTAGCATACAAATCATCTAGCTCAGTGAAAGTTTTCAAATCAGCACTATCGAGCAACTTCGGCGTCACAATTGAATAGATATCACCTAATTCAAACTTTTCCGTCTCATAGCTAATCGTAATCGTGTCGGCGTCTTTGAGTTCGGCAATGCCAAGGCTTTCATATAGCCCTGGTGCTGCCACTGCGGCAACTGCTGTCGTGCGACCATTATTCACTGTACGCCCGTTTGTTACCTTAACATTAGAAACTTTTGTTTCGTCTAAAGTAGTCGCCACTGCGACTACAAACGGTGTATACATATTACCAACTTTGGATAAATTAGTATATTTCAAGCGAATCTCAATTTGCCCACTCTTGCCTAAAATCTCACTCACTGGTTTTTCTTCACCATTCAAATAATATGTGGCCTGTAGTTGCACCGGTAATTCTTTTTCCGTGGTTCCGCGATAATAAATATCCTTACCTTCAGCATTCCATTTTATTGTCTGATCGTTTTGTGAAAAAGTTTCAAACCCATTTAGATTTTCCAGCTCACTTAAAATACTTTCATCAAACAACTCATTTTCTTTCAAGTCATTGATCAAATGTTTGGTAACAGAAACATATTTTGCACTACCATCGTTTTGCAATTTGGCGTATACCGTTTCATCTTGAGTCAGCGCCATTGCAGATAAGCTAGACAAACTAGGTACAATTGCTACTGCGCTTGCTACTGCTATATAAGTTAAATTCTTAGTAATCTTTTTCATAATTGTCCTTTCTTAAATCCTAAAGTTGTGCGCCGAATCATCGAATCAAAGGTTAGCAACAGTGTCGGCACCACTGCCACCACCACTACCATACTAATCACTGCACCGCGTGCAATAAGCGTACATAGCGAGCCAATCATATCAATTTGCGAAATCACACCCACACCAATCGTCGCTCCAAAGAAGCACATCGCGCTCACAAAGACTGATTGAACCGAACTCCCTAACGCTGTCTGCACTGCCTGCTTTTTGTCTGCGCCGTTTTGCCGTTCCTCGAGATATTTAGTGGTCAGCAAAATTGCATAATCAATCGTTGCTCCTAGCTGGATTGTGCCAATCACAATCGACGCCACGAAGGGGATCTCCGTCCCAGTTACAAAAGCGCAACCCAAGTTCAAGAAAATCGCAAACTCAATCGCCGCCATCAGCAACACTGGCAGAGAAATTGACTTCAACACCAGTGCCATAATTACGAAAATCACCGCAATCGAAACCGCGTTCACATTGGTAAAGTCGCGGTCGGCGATCTCCACCAAATCGCGCATCAGTGGACCTTCGCCGGCCACGATTGCACCGGCATCATAACTATCTACAATCTTATTTATCGTGGCAATTTGCGCATTTAGTTCGTCACTCGCAATGCTATAGCTCGACAGCACTAGCATCATCATATAATCATCAGTTTCAAAGAACGACCGCAATTTTTCGCTCAACAAATCTTGTGATAGGCCATAGTTCGCCAGCATCGTTGGGCTGAGTACAGAATCGACTCCATCCACGCCTGCGATTTCAGCGGCCATTGCATTTAGCTTGGCCGTGCTAGTTTCGCTACGCGCCAGCACTACCATCTGCGATTCTATATCAAAGTCTTCGCGTAGCGCCGTCATCACTTTAGTATAACCATAATCGGCTGGAATCGACGAATCCAATTTATAATATACTTCCGTCTTAGTATTAAGAATATATGCTGGCACCAGAGCCACCGCAAACACCGCCAAAATCACTTTATTATATTTGATAATAAAATTCTTCACGCCGGTAAAATTTGGTAGAAGCTCTCGATGCTTGGTTTTCTCCACCCATTTATCACACACCAAGAGCAAGGCCGGGAAAGTCGTAATTGCGCAGATCACACCTAGTACTACGCCCTTCGCCATTACGATGCCAATGTCGGTTCCTAGCGTCAGACTCATCGTGCAGAGCGCCAAGAATCCAGCAAAGGTGGTCAGCGCGCTCCCTACTACACTTGATGCTGTCGCCTGGATTGCACTTGCCATGGCTTTCAAGCGATTCTTTTCGATTTTCTTTGCCGCTTCATATTTGTGGTACAAGAAAATCGAAAAGTCCATCGTCACACCAAGCTGCAACACAGCACTAATGGCTTTAGTAATATAGGAAATCTCTCCAAGGAAGATGTTGGTTCCCATATTGAACAGTAAAGCTACGCCGATACTGCCAATCAGCAAAAACGGTACGACATAGGAATCCAAGCAGAGAAGTAGCACTAAAAGTGACAGCCCTACCGCGATACTCACATAGAGCACAGTTTCACTATTAAATAGCATCTTGGTGTCCAGCACCATGGCGCTCATCCCGCCAATCAAGCAACTTTCTCCAGCCAAATTGCGGATTTCCTCCACGGCCTCCAAAGTTTTCTCATCGCTCGTGCCATCACGGAAGGTAATCAGCATAAGCTGCGTATCATCATGCATAATCTTCTCACGCACCGCTGAAGGTAAAAAGTCCACTGGTATCGCCGTACCAGTCAAATCTGCCATACTTAAGACCTGATTGACACCGTCTACTTGCTCAATTTTTTCCTCCAACTGCAAAAGCTCTTTTTGGGGCATTTTTTCTATCACTGCCACCGAAAATGCACCCATGCCAAAATCGTCTGTCAAAACTTCTTGCCCTTTGAGGGTTTCGATGTCGGATGGCAGATAAACGAGCAAATCATAGTTGATTTTGGTAGTAATATAGCCAAATAGCGCTGGAATCAGTAGTAATCCCGAAAGAATTACGATTGCCCAGCGATGTTTGCAAATAAATTCGCTGACTTTCTTCATTTCGCTCCTTCTTATTTATATAAATAATGACTAATGGTCACTTTTTCTTCCATTATTCTATACCAATAAAATACGTCTGTCAATAATAAAAATGACCAATAGTCACTTTTTTGTCATAAATCATGATTGTATTTTGCAAAAATTTCAGTATAATAAAAGCATGGACACAGAAAATCAAGTCAGCAAGCGCCAAAGCAAGCAAATCGACACTTACGATCGTCTTTTAGAGTCAGCTTACCATCTTTTTATTCAACGTGGCTATGATGCAGTTTCAATTCAAGACATTACCGAGCAGGCTTTTATTGCTAAAGGGACTTTTTACAATTATTTTCGTGACAAAGATGACTTAAAAGAACAACTTATCACGCGCAAGTCTAGTGAGCTTTTTCAAATGGCAATCGCCGCCCTACGCCAGACTGGGATAGTAAAATTTGAAGATCAGATTATTTTTATCGTAGACTATATTACGGATATTTTATCGCAAAATCAAGATGCACTCAAGCTTATTGCTAAGAATTTATCTTTCGGGCTATTTAATCATAAGGTAAACGAAATTTTCACTAATGACAGCATGGATATCTTACATAGCCTAGTCCGCGCTGCCGAACACAGTGGCATTCGACTCAAAAATCCTAAAGTTCTACTCTTTATGATTGTTGAACTTGCTAGCTCTACTTGTTTTTCGTGTATTTTGGATTGTGAACCACTAGAATTTGCCGTTTATAAGCCATATTTATTCGATGCCATTCGCCAGATTATTCGTTCGCAAACTCTGTAATTCCAGTCTCATCCAAGACTTGCTGGATTTCTTGAATATATTTCACATCATGCTTGGAATGATAATATAGCTGTTCTAGAATTCGTAATTCATTTTCTGAATCATCATCAAACTTGCGCCGATATTTGTTACGATTGTCGTTGATAATAAAAGGGAAATAGCGTGCTCCGCGACCAATCAACTGCGCCTCAGAAATTGTGGTTTTGCCTGGAATATAGACGCCATTCTTGGTCTTGCCATCGCGCGTTTCGTATAGACGTACAATATCAAACAAGTTCAATACATCCCAACCCTCCTTCAACATATCCACCGCGAAAATCGCGCGGTAATTATTGTCGGACGCTTCCAAAGTGTTCACCGCGTGCTGCGTCTGTCGGGAAATTTGCTGGCCACCATCCATGCGCAACAAATTTTCTGGACAAAAATCTTGTTGCAATTCTTGGCAGAGTTGCTCAAACCTAATATTATTGCTAGTAAAAAATGCAAAGGCATTCCGCAAAACCCCGGTTGACTTTGCCGATATTTCGCTGAGTTTTTCTGACGTCAAATGTAAAAGTAACAACTCAAAATCCGCCAGACTAGTCTTGTTCTCATACACTGTGCGACTTTTGAACAATACCACCGGCTTCAGCGAAATATCATTTTTCTGTGCCACAAATTTACGATATTGGCTTAGAATAATCGCCTGCAACTCACGCTCCGGCAAATCATCACTCGCAGTATATAATAATACTTCTTTGCTAAACCCATCCTGCCGAAACTTACGCAAATCGTATTGGAATAATGTGCGCTTGTGATATTTGTCGCGAATGGTTTCGTCTTCAAAATCCATTGTAGCCGTGAACTCTAGCAACATTGTTCTAGGATTTTGCCGCTGGATTTTCTCCACAGTGGACTCCCAATTTCCAAACGCCGCCTGGCGATAAAGATTATTTTTGGCATTGTTGTGGTGCGCCTCGTCACCAATTAGAACGAGATTATATTGTGTCAGTTCGGCGTGAGAAATGCGATTTTCGTGCGGCACGTTCAAATCCTTATGTAGGCGCTGTGTGGTGGTAAAAAGGATGTTAATTGCATTTGGATCGCTTTCATAAAAACTCCGGATTTCCCGCACGCGCACAAATTTACCATCGATTTTGATGCTGGGCGCAAAAAGATATTTCGGCGAATTGACGCGTACGAAATTGTCGCGCGTCTTTTCGAGAATGTTGGCCGAGTTCACAAAAAAGAGAAAGTTGCGCCAGCCACGCCGATACAAGTCTAACATTAGCGCCGCCATGATATAAGTTTTACCCGAACCGGTTGCCATATTGAATAGCAATTGTACTGGCTTGTTGGGCTTGCCATCAATGTATTTCAGCCACGCCGCCAGCGCGTCGATTTGGTATGCACGCGGTTTGTGGCGCAAATTGTTCGTAATATCATTTGGTAGCATAGAAAATGGTGTTTAGCTTTTTGTCTACGTCGGAAACATTATGTTTGTCGATCTCGGAATAATTGATATAAAGTGACTTTTCGTCCGCGGGATTATTTTGTGTGCCAGACTCCAACACGCATGAGATGAAATTTGCTTCACCTTCCAGGCGCTGTAGCATAATTCTGTGCGCGCCGTTTAGCTGCTCCACGGCAATAAACTGCCGGCCAAGTTGCGCTGATACGTATGGCGTAGTACCACTGCCAGCAAAAAAATCCAACACAATGTCGCCTGGATTCGACGCCATCTTGATGATGCGTTCCATGAGCTTAATCGGTTTTTCAGTAGTATAACCAGTACGTTTTTTGCCATCAATTGGCGCTCGTACCGCTACTGGAATATCACTCCACCAATCATCGGGTACACGCCCTTTTTCACGCATCCGCGCTATATCCTCATCCGTCCAACCATCACCTGCATTGAGACTTTTGCGCATTGATTGGTAGGTGCTAGTGTATGGCACGCGCACCGAGTCCTTGTTGAAAATAAAATTATCCGGATCTTTGGCATACCACAAGATCGTGTCGTGCTTGCGATTCAGTTGTTTCATCCCAGGGCTACCTGGACCAGTATAGCACCAAATAATTTCGTTGATAAAGTTTTCGCGCCCAAAGATTTCATCGCACAGAACTTTGAGGTAGTGCACTTCGTGCCAATCGGCATGGATAAAAATTGAACCGTCTGCTGCAAGCAAATCTTGGGCAATTTCTAAGCGATTTTTTATAAAGGTCAGCCAAGTGGAATGGGTGAAGTTATCGTTATAGCAAAAACTGTCGTCGCTGGTGTTAAAGGGAACGTCGATATAAATCAGCTTCATTTTGCTAGCATAACGCGGTCGCAGGGAATGGAGTGCAATCAAGTTGTTGCCTTTAATGACGAGATTATCTTTTTCGCTAATCGTTTCAGGAATTGCCACCTCATTCTTGTCACCTAGCAGATGATACTGCCAGTTTGTGAAGGCTTTTGGCTCCAGTAAGTCACTAATTTCTTCCGCGGCGATGGTTTGGTGATAAAAAACTTCTTCGCCCTTGACTGATTCTTTGGTCTGTTTGCCCTCCAGCACGCAATCTTTATACGGCCAGTTCAACACGACGTCGTGATTTGCCAACAAAAATCTCCTATCATCAGCACCTAGGCCAATTTTATTCGGATAATCAGTGTGAGATTTAGGCATATATAGTATATTATATATGATTTAAGGGTATATCTTGATATAATATAAATATATGACACAAAAAGAAGCAAAAGCCCGATTAAAGATAAACAAGATGTTAGAAGATGCTGGGTGGCGCCTTTTTGATGGTGAAGCTGGTCCAGCCAATGTCGATGTTGAAAATAAGGTAGACATGCATACATATGGTGATGATTTTCAAAACACCAAAACTGGCTTTGTAGACTATCTGTTATTAAATGAAAACCAGAAACCAATTGCAGTACTGGAGGCAAAACGAGAATCCATTGCTCCGCTTTCTGCCAAAGAGCAAGCCCGCGAATATGCCAATTCGTTACATGTGAGATATGTTATTTTGAGCAACGGAAATACACATTACTTATGGGATATGCAGTTTGGTAACCCTGAGCCGATTAGTAGTTTTCCTACTTTAGAATCGCTTGAGGAGGATAAGGAATGGATCCCGGACGCCGATGCATTGGCTAATGAAGAAGTCGAATCGACCTACATTGCAGAATCACAAATGCCTGATATAAAGATGCGCCCAGATTATATGGACGAGGATAGGCGCAAGGAATTCGTTGAAAAGAATAAAATAAAGATTTTGCGTAATTATCAATTTCGCGCTATACAAGCCGTGCAGAAATCTGCCAAAAACGGCAATAAGCGGTTTCTATTGGAAATGGCTACTGGTACAGGAAAGACTCTTACTTGTGCCGCACTTATAAAACTTTTTCTAAAGACGGGGAATGCGAAACGTGTATTGTTTTTGGTTGATCGTATTGAACTTGAAAACCAGGCTAAAAAATCCTTCACGCAAACGATTGGACGTGATTATGTTGTCAAAGTGTATAAAGAAGACAAAGATAACTGGCGTACTGCTGACATAGTAATTAGTACAGTACAGTCCTTGCTAGCTAGTGCACGGTATCGCGATTTTAGCCCCAATGATTTTGACTTGATAATTTCCGATGAAGCGCATCGCTCAATCGGCGGTAACGCGAGAGCGGTTTTTGAGTATTTTACTGGCTACAAAATCGGGCTAACCGCTACGCCAAAAGATTTTCTTAAAAATACGAGTCAAAACCAAAATAGTGAAAAAGAATTTGAACGGCGTGAGTTGCTTGATACATATCGCACATTCGGCTGTGAATCTGGGCAGCCAACTTTCCGCTATGATCTCAAAGATGGCGTCAACGACCCAGATGGCCCATTCTTAGTGAACCCAGTCATCATTGATGCTCGTACCGAAATTACGTCGCAGCTATTGGCGGATAAGGGATATGCGGTGCATCGCGTTATAGACGACACCGATATTGATGAAACTTTTGGCGTACGAGATTTTGAAAAGAGATTCTTTAATGAGGAAACTAACGTCGTACTTTGTAAAACTTTCTTGAAATATGCTGCTAGGGACCCATTAAGTGGCGAAATTGGCAAATCTATCATTTTTACTGTAAGTCAAAAGCATGCAGAAAAGATTACGCAAATTCTCAATCAACTTGCTATGGAGGAGTGGCCTGGGAAATATAATTCTGATTTTGCGGTTCAAGTAACTAGCAATGTTCGTGATGCTCAGCAGTTTACAATTCAGTTTTCGGAAAATAACTTGTGCGGTCAGACTAGGTGGCTCCAAGACTACGAAAGTAGCCGAGCAAGAGTTGCTGTTACGGTAGGCATGATGACTACCGGTTATGATTGTTCCGATTTGCTTAATGTTGTGTTTATGAGGCCAGTCTTTAGTCCGTCAGATTTTATCCAAATGAAGGGGCGCGGAACGCGGCTTCATACATTTGAATGGATAGATTATGCAAATGGAGAATCTGTACGGACTTCGCGTAAAGAGAACTTTAGGCTAATTGACTTCTTTGCTGTGTGCGAGTACTTTGAAGAAAAATATGATTATAGTGTGCCGTTAGCTATTCCAAAAGTTAAAGAATCAACTATTGGTGTAGTATCCACTACGCTCCCAGGCAACACGGGGCAGGATTTTGCCATCGTTCAACCATTCGAGTTAGGAGAATCCGACGATGTCCAGACGGTTTCACAGACCACTGTCGGTTCCGAAGGTATGCGTATTGATCGTGAAATGTTCCGTAGCTTTCAAGACGAAACTAAAGGTGATGTTGAGCTTAGTGACCTATATTACAGCGGCAAAATCGATGAGGCTGTCAGCTATCTTAGAAGCCATATCCTTGGCGAAGACCGCCCTAGATTTTTCATGACACCGGAAAAAATACGCAAAATCTTTAATCTTGACCGGAGATTGGAAGGTAGGGAAATTCTCGATTTAATTTTCAAGGATAAAATTCCTTTGACAAAAGCTGAGTATATCAAACAAAAGTTTGACGAATTCATTAATGATAAAAAACTTGGTGATGAGCTAGTTGGCGAAGGATATAATGATGCTTTCGAGTTGTTTGATGCTTACATTTCTAATCGTAGAGTTGCAGAAGCAATAGATAATCGTGATTATAGTATACTAGAGGGCTTTGGATCGCTATCCATTAATCAGCTCGTCAGACTTGGTAGTGAAAGAATTAATCAAATTGTTGAGTATATCCGAGATTACATCAATGTTGAAAAATTAAGAGTAAAGGATTAAAATGAACTATTCTCAGTTTAAGCAAATTATCGACAACGCAAGAGACATACTTATGGGGAAGCTGCCTAGTCCGATTGCTCAAGTTGATGCGATTTCTTATGCGTTAATTTATAAGTTTATGTCGGATACAGACGATAAATCTGCTGCTCTTGGCGGCAAAAGGACATACTTTTCCAATGAGTATGAAAAGTATAGTTGGCATAATCTCATGAGTCCATCGGTTAGCGGTAGTGACCGCGTAATTTTATATCGCAATGCGTTGGAAAATATGAGCCATAACCCAAACATCCCTCCATTATTTCGTGAGATTTTTAATGACGCAACACTTAACTTTACCGACGCAAATACTCTAAATCTCTTTTTGCGTGAAATGGACAAGATTGATCAGGATTCTGGCGACTCAATTGGTGATGCATATGAGTATTTATTGTCCACCTTGGGTTCTCAAGGCGGTTTGGGTCAGTTCCGTACCCCAAGACACATTATTAATATGATGGTAGAAATATTGGACCCAGACAAAACTGATAAGATTCTTGACCCAGCTTGTGGTACGGCTGGTTTTCTTATCTCGGCTTATAACTATATCAAGAAAAAACATATAGACAGTGAACGCCTGAACAGTGAAGACGTTGAAAAAATTCATCATAACCTTTATGGGTTTGACATTGAGCCAAATATGACGCGTATTGCGCGTGTAAACTTATTCCTTCATGGTTTTAAAGTTCCAAACATTATTGAACACGATACGCTGAGTTCTGAAGACTATTGGAGCGATCGCTACGACGTAATTATCGCAAATCCGCCATTCATGACGCCAAAAGGTGGAATTACTCCACATAAAAAATTCAGTATTTCTTCAAGTCGCGCCGAGTTGTTGTTTGTTGACTATATTGCTTCCCATCTAAAGCCGAATGGTAGAGCGGCAGTTATTGTGCCGGATGGCGTGCTTTTTGGTAGCAGCACTGCGCACAAGGCGTTACGCAAGGAAATCGTTGAAAATCAAAATCTCATCGCGGTAATTTCTATGCCGTCTGGCGTGTTTAAACCATATGCTGGCGTTTCCACGGCCATCTTGGTTTTTTCTAAAGCAAACAATGATAAAACGGACAAGGTCTGGTTTTATGATATGAAGTCGGATGGTTATAGTTTGGATGATAAGCGTTCACTACTAAAAGAGAGTGATATTCCAGATATTCTGAACAGGTATAGAAATCTCGAAGGTGAAAATGACCGCAAACGTACTGAGCAATCTTTCTTTGTACCAAAAGAGGAAATTGTAAAAAATAATTACGATTTATCAATCAACAAATATAAAGAGATCGAGTATGAAAAAATTGAGTATCCGCCTACTAGCGAAATTATAGCCGACATTGAAAAATTAGACAAAGAAATTGCCGAGAATCTAGCTGAGCTTAAAAAACTATTAAACACAACAAATTCGGATTTGTTAGGCTATGAACTTGCGATGAGAAACTTTGACATTTGTTTGGTTAACAATTGCATAATGCATTGTAGTATCAATCTGTGAATGACCCAAAAGTCTTTGCACCTGTTCAATTGGCATGCCCTTGTCAATTGCTCTAGTTGCCATAGTGCGGCGGAATTTGTGCGGGTGAATTCTGTTTATTCCCAACTCCCTACCCAGCGACCGCAATCGAATTTCGACACCAGAAATCTTGAGTCTATCATATGGCGCATCCAAAGTCACGAATAGTGCTGGATTGTTATCAGAACGATTATTAATATACCCCTGAAGATGAATTTTAGTTTTAGCATCAAAATAAACCTTGCGCTCTTTATCCCCCTTTCCTAGTACCACACACTCACGTTCTTCAAAATTTATATCATCAATATTTAATCTAACGAGTTCACCAATTCGAATACCTGTAGAATATAGTAAGTCGATGATTGCGAGGTCACGTAAATTATCACAACTATCGCGAAGCTTTTCTATCTCCTCGTCAGAAATAATTTCCTTTACCATTTTTACGGTTTTGATTTTATGAATGCGGTGCATAGGACTTTTGATAATATAATCTTCCTCTTCCAACCACGTAAAGAAGCTGGAGATATTACGACGAACGTTATCAATAGTAACTTTACTACAATTATTAATTGTCTGATAATTAGCTAAGTACCCACGAATTTCGTCAGTGGTAACTTTTCGTATCGGCTCAGAAAAGTTACTCAACAATTTTGCAATTGTAGTTTCATAATATGACAATGTCCTGTCAGAACAACCTTCAATCTTCTTTGCGTTAAGGAACATAGAGAGATAATTATGATTTGATAGATTATCAGTGGTACTCTTTTGATTTGTTAATCTTGCCACTAGAACTCTTTGTAGCTTCTGAGATTGGTTTGAGGTGAGATATTCATCCATATCCACCAAAATATATTTAATGGCTTCTTCCATTTATTTTCTCCTTTCGTTAGATTGGTACCTCCACTAACGAGGGGAGTTGTATTCTAGCCAAAATACTCCTGCATTAGGCTATCGAATAGTTGCTGTGTTTTTTCCAATGATTTTTGAACAGCAAATTTTGATTTGTCGACTTGGTGAACTAATTTCACAAAAATATTTTGCATGGCTATTGGTGCATCCACGATTTCCATTCTGCGGATAACTGATTGCGAGATATTTGGTTGAGCCCCACCAGCACTCTGACTAATCATCCAGTCCTTTTTTGAGGCTATTGCATAGTATAAGTATTCAGGAAGATATTTTTCGTTTGGAAGTATACTACAAATGGCCTGATTTGTAGTAGTGCGCATTTTGAGAAGACCAACCTGGCCAGCAGTGGCCCCATACATTGCTACCAATATACTGTTCTCAGGTATCATTTTAGCGGATGAGTTTTTAACTGCCTCTTCAGTGATTCTGTTTTTAACAGTTCTAATTATGCCAGCATTTACCTCTCCACTAGTTAGCCATGGTATTGTGCCGCCGTCATAGTATTCTGAGTGCTTTTTAGATGGTGTTCCACCTGATGTTGTCTTTAGTTTATCACCAACAACCATGTTTGGATATTTATCACCAAACATCTCGACAAATCGGGCTTTGATGAGGGTGTCTAATTCCGTAATTTGCGCTTTTTTGTTTACTATTACCGAGTCTAAAAGGTCAAATAGCTCTACTACTTTAGCCTGGTGAGTAATATCCGGAATGCTCGGAATTTCTATGTTATCGATGTAACCTTTATTGGTATGTTTAAGTCCAGCACCTTTAAACCCTGCCTCGAGGGTGCTGAAATTCCCGAGGAATAGATAATAGAGGTATTTTGGTATGACTTTTTCATTTGGAATTAATGTTAAACAGTCCGTTGAAGTCGAAAACTTGCCTTCGAAGTAATGAATAGTTGCGCTGCCACCAGTTCCCATGATAATTGCTGGCACATCATAAAGATAGCTATCGCAGCGACGATCTTCGTCCGGGCTCGAAGCATAAAATTGATACTTTCCGCTTGAATTAGCCTCACCTGCTTTCATTTTTGACTTTGGCGCATAAGTATATAATTCAGATATTTTCATACCTACAAATCCGAATTTGTAGGGGGGAGGTAATTATGAAGCTATCGGATTTCTTAGAGGAAGTTTCAGAAAAGACTACGCAAAACAACCAATACCCGGTTCTTACTTCTTCTAAAAATGGTATTTTTCTACAAGACGACTATTTCAATAAGCAGGTAGCTAGTAAAGATAATACGGGCTATAAGGTTATTCGGCGTGGCGAATTTACTTATCGAGTCATGAGTGATACTGGTGAATTCTATCCAAACATGCTTGAGTGCACTAATATTGGCATAGTGAGTCCAGCATATCCTGTATTTAGGATATCTAAAGATGTGATAATACCAGAATATCTAAAATACTATTTCAAATCAAAAAGTTTCCAAAAGTCAATCACGTCTTTCGTGCAAGGTAGCACGCGTGCTAGTATGAAATTTGGTAAAATGAAGACTATTAGTGTTAGATTGCCCGATAAAAGTGCTCAATCAAGCATGGCTAAAAAGTTAAATTTAATTAAAGAACAAATTAGTCTAAAAACAAAAAAGATTGAGCTACTTGACACCCTCATCAAAGCCCGATTTGTCGAGATGTTTGGATTAACTGGAACCGACCCATTCGGATATGGAAAAACTAAACTTGGAAGTTGCTGTGAGGTAAATCCGAAGAAGGCTAACGATAAGAGGCTGGTTAATAATATTAAAGTTTCTTTCGTGCCTATGTCTTCCGTTTCTGAAAAAGGCGAGATAGATGCGTCGGATATACGTGACTATGACGAAGTAAAGAAAGGTTTTACTTATTTTGCGGAAAATGATGTACTTTTTGCCAAGATTACACCGTGTATGGAAAATGGTAAGGGTGCGGTAGCTAAAGACCTAATGAATGGTATCGGTTTTGGATCTACTGAGTTTCATGTTTTGCGCCCAATTGACAACCTAAGTAATCCGCACTGGATCTACACAGTAACATCATTTAAAACCTTCAGAAAAGATGCGGAATCCAATATGACTGGCAGTGCTGGACAAAGAAGAACGCCAGCATCGTTCCTAGAGAATTACGAGATATCAATTCCTCCAATCGAACTTCAAGACCAATTCGCCAACTTCGTCCATCAAGTCGACAAATCAAAATTTGCTGTTCAAAACACAGTTCAAGACGTACGAGGATAATATGAAAGCAGCAAGCTCTTTATCGTCACGACTTGATATGCTATTATTAACCTTAAGGAAGAGTATGGATATCAAGAAAATAGAACTATTTTTGCCAGAGGGCAATCCCACAGGATGTATATTTTGTGACGTTGCTAATTGGGATGGTAAGGTATTCAAGATTACAAAGAATCGGTTTCGTGATTATCGCGAAAGGCACGATTTACAATATACAGGAATATACATACTTATTGGAGGAGATCAGGACACACAAATCTATATTGGTGAAGCGGAAAATCTATATATGAGATTAGCGCAGCACTTAGACGAAGATTTTTGGAGCACATGTATTGCAATTACCAAGAAAGAAAATATCCTAAATAAGGCCCATGTTAAATTTCTCGAAAATTACTTCTACAGTATTGCCAAAGAAGTTGGTCGATGCTCCATCAAGAACAGTTGCATCCCAACAAAATCGAGCCTCTCAGAAGCGGATGAAGTTGTACTGGAAGATTTTGCCCAAAAGGCTATTAGCGTAATTGGTGCTCTAGGATACAGAATGTTTATGCCATTAATAAATGCTGAAGAATATCATGCTGAGTACTTCAGTATTTCGCCAACAAAAACACATCCTAAAGTAGAAGCTAAGGGAATAATATCTAATGAAGGTTTCGTTGTTTTGAAAGGTTCTGGAAGTATAGATAAATTCAGTAAGCATAGCTCAGCTTCCTTGCGTATGAAATGGGAGAGCTTACGTAAAGACGGAACAATAAAAAACAATGTCTTCACAAAAAATTATCTATCTTCATCGCCTTCAACGGCTGCGGCTATGATTTTAGGCAGAAATGCTAATGGCTTGACCGAATGGAAAACAAAAGACAAGATCACACTTAAAGAATATCTGAATTTGGAATAATTACCTCTGGTATACCCGACAGGGTTCGAACCTGCGACCTTCTGTTCCGAAGACAGACGCTCTAATCCGCTGAGCTACGGGTACTCTGTTATTATATCATATCTCCGTGATATAATAATTCATAATGATAAATAAGTTACCCGAATGGTCAAACTACGAAATTAATATTAACCAAATTAGAAGAATACTTAAATGGTGTACTGAGCGCTCAGTTATTATATCGTTCGCAGCGATTGCTGTTGGAACATTATTCTCATTAATCCATAGCCATGCGAATGATTTACCGTTCCGTACATTATCCATAGTGCAATGTGTGTTAATTACAATACTTTGCGGCGCGCTGACTATTTCTTTTGTTGTATTGGAGCATATTATGTTAGATATAGTCCAGGATAGTTTAAGACATCATCGGAAATCCATAATATTGAAAAGAGTGCTCGTCATAGTTATCATGCTAGCCTTTATAGTAATGGCTACTAGTATTATATCTTATATTTTAAACAATTTTTGGACGGCAGTCATCATATGTTGTATTTACTATATTCTGGGTATTATTATCGTATGGAATATAAAGAGTAGTAAAACACGCGTGAAGACTACTACCTGCTGGGTGCTGTTTTGGTGCTTGTTTGTAATGATACTAGTTCCTATGAATCTTGGCGGATTTTGCAGTCGAAAAGTTGAGTATTGCACATACGAAAATGACAAAACATGCCAAGAATACAACTACTATGGAATATCGGAAGGCCTATACCAATTCGTTGAGGATAAGGATGGTGAAAAACATGTAATTTTGGCACCAGCAGATTCTGGATATATACGCTACGAACAAGAAAAAAGTAAACTTTTTGGCCTCATTGAACTATAATTATTACATGCACCAATCTCACAAAAACCTCCTCATCACCCTGCTCTCTCTAGCTCTGTCCATTATTTTGGGCGTTCTTTCACACGATATTATTCTTGGCGGAACCATTCTTTTTACTGGTTTGCTCTCAGCATATTTCGCTAGCCAGGGTCGCAAGATTCAGTATCTCCTTAGCGTTATTAACTATGCTCTCATGGGTTACGCTGCTTTTCGTAACCAACTTTTTGGCTCAGCGTCATTTTATATTCTCGCCTGCCTACCATTGCAAATTTGGGGCTATCGACAGTGGGGCAAAAATTCCGATAAATCCGGCGAAGTCAAACGGCGCAAATTCACCCTCAAGACATCCGTCATTGTTATCGCTTCCTGCCTAATTGGCAGCCTAATGGCCGGCTATTTACTTAGTCTAATCCCAACTCAGCGCTTAAGTTGGCTTGACGCCGCCTCCAACTGCGTCAACCTTTGTGGTATCATTTTGATGACTATGCGTTACGCTGAGTCATGGTGGATTTGGATGGTGAATAATACGCTTGACCTCACCATCTGGACTATCATTCTAATCGGGAGTTCCAGTGCCGAAGCTCCTATGATGTTTGCTACTAGTATCGCTTATCTGCTCATCAATATTTACGGCGCCATTAAATGGCAGCGCGAAAGTAAAATCCAACATCAAAATCGTGCTAAATAATTTAGCGCATAAGTCTTAAATTTCCCAATGCATCATTGGCTCAATCGTCATTTTATGCACGTAGGTTTTTAACTTCTCAATAGCGCATTTGTCATATTGAACCCAACAAAAAATCAACATAATCTGCCGCGACATATATAAGTCGTATGATTTTAAATTACCATCTTTACTTTTTAAAGTCGGATACAGATCTATAAAAATCATTTTCAGCAACCAGAAGTTAGCGTTTGGCATGGTGGCTTCAAAATAATCAAATTGTTCTCGTACAAAACGAAGCAAAATTCTAAAAATTACTTCTTTTTTGACTTTAACTTTTGGCAATCGTGCACAAAAATTTTGCTTTAATTTTAGCTCGTACTGCTCTATAAAATTCGCCTCGTCATAATGTGCGTAAAACGTTGTCCGTGAAATTTTTGCCTGTCTACAAATCTCTGCTGGTCGAATATTTCGACAGCGCTTAGTTAGCATTCCATGCAAAATAGCATTTATCAGTTGTTCGTGGTGTTGGAAACGCATGTCACTAGTATTGAGTGTATTCTTTGAAATAAAAATCCTTTCAGCTACACTCTATTCCCTAATTATATCACAGATTATCAAAAAAGTCAATAGATTTTTCGATTTTTATCTAAAATACTGGGTTGTGATACAATAATATTATGAAATCTGGAGGAGATAAATTGCATTTAGACCCGAAGTACCTTTGGGCAATGGTGTTTATAGAAGCCATTATTGTTGCTTATCTTTTCTACAATTTTTTACGAAGCTAAAGGAGATATTTTATGCACGACCTCACCTGCCCTCACTGTGGCGCCAAATTCAAAGTTGACGAAAGTGAATATGCTAGCCTGCTTAATCAAATCAGCAAGCAAGAAATCGAGCAAGAAGTTCACGAAAAACTCGCTACGGCTGAACGTGAAAAGCAGAATGAAATCAAACTCGCTGAGTCCAAAGTCCGAGCTGAACTACAGCAAACTTTAGCAGACAAGGAGTCTGAGCTCCAGCGCGCTATTTCCGACAAGGATTCCGAAATCGTCAAGCTCAAATCTCAAACCAATCAAAAAATCTCCGAACTCAAAGTTCAAAACTCCGAAGAACTTTCCAAACTCCAGTCTCAAACTGCCGAGACTATTGCTGAGCTCAAATCTCAAATTGCTAGCTCCAAGACCGAGCAGGAACTCGCCATTACCAAGGCTGTCACTGCCATCGAAAGAGAGCGCGACGAGCTTCTAAATCGTTTGAACGCCAAAGAAACCGAACAAAAGTTACTCGAAACTAATCTTAAATCACAGTATGAAATCGAACTCAAAAACAAAGACGAGATGATTGCCTACTACAAAGACATGAAGGCTAAAATGTCCACCAAAATGATTGGTGAGAGTTTGGAACAGCACTGCGAAACTGAGTTCAACAAGCTCCGCCCCACAGCCTTTCAGCGTGCTTATTTTGAAAAAGATAACGCCGTTTCCAAAACTACTGGTAGCAAGGGTGATTATATTTATCGTGAAACCGATGAGCATGGCAATGAAATTATTTCCATCATGTTCGAGATGAAAAACGAAAACGAAACCACCGCTACTAAACACAAAAATGAACATTTTTTCAAAGAGCTCGATAAAGACCGTCGCGAGAAGAAATGTGAGTATGCCGTTTTGGTTTCTTTACTCGAAGCCGATAATGAACTTTATAATCAGGGGATTGTCGATGTATCTTTTCAGTCAGGGTTCGACAAAATGTATGTGATTCGCCCGCAGTTTTTTATCGCAATGATTACATTATTGCGTAATGCTGCCCTGAATTCTTTGCAATATAAAGCTGAACTCGCACTTATCAAAGAACAGAATATCGACATCACTAATTTTGAAGGTCGTATTGATAAATGGAAAGATAGTTTTGCTATCAACTCCGACCGCGCCACCAAGAATTTCAATAAAGCTATCAAAGAAATCGAAGAAAGTATAAAGAAGCTCGAGAATACTCGCGACGCCCTTATTCAGACTGTAAAGAATTTTGAAACCGCTAACAAAAAATTAGATGATCTTACCATTAAGAAACTCACACGTGGCAATCCTACAATGACTACTAAATTCGCAGAACTCGAAAAATCCGCTTAATTCCATGTTATAATATATCCATAAGCATAAAGTGGGCAAAAATAATAAATAATGGACGAGAACGAAATCCAACGCAAACGGCGTGATAATGAAGAGCAAGCCACCCGTAACCGGGCGCGGATTTTAGGTTTGCCCTATCTCGACACGCGTGAATTTGAAAACACTATCCCGCTGGTTCCTGATGTACTTAATGTTAAAACCATGCGTAAGGATTTTATGATTCCACTTCAAAAGGGAGATGAAGAAACTCCTTTCCGTTTCATGGTCACTAGTCAAACCCCAAATAGTCTTTTGCCAGAAATGCGTCGGCAATACGCTGAAGATGGTAAGCATGTTGGTTTCTTCCTGATTTCCAATTCAGCATTCCAAACTTTTATGCTGCGCTATGATCCGCCTCAGCAAGTACATTACGATGACATCAGAATCGCCCAAGAGGGGGATTCTGAAACAATTGCCGAAGTTAGTCGCACGCTCAATCAAGTTTCGTCGGAAAAAGTTTTCGATTTTTTGATTGATCAAGCCGACAAGCTTAGTGCTTCTGACATTCATATCGAAAACCTGCGTGACGAAATTCGTATTCGTATGCGTGTCGATGGTATGTTACATCCTGTTGCACAAATCGACAAAGACCGCTATCGTATTATCATGGGCGAGCTTTCTTCGCGTGCTAATATTTCCAGCGCCGCCACCAAGCCGCAATCTGGGCACATGCAGCAGGATATTTATCGCGGTAGTTCTTCGCACCTACTTAACATTCGTGTTGAAACTGTTCCTACTATGTATGGTCAAGATGCCGTGCTTCGCTTATTTAACTTTGATGAAAGTTTGCTCAACCTTAATCTACTTGGCTTGTCCGACATTGAGCTCGAAACTATCCAAGAAATTATCTCCCATCCTCGTGGCTTAGTTTTGATGGTTGGTCCTACCGGTTCTGGTAAGTCTACCACGCTCTACTCAATTCTTAACGCCCTTAACACTTCTGAACGCAAGATTATCACCCTAGAAGATCCGATTGAATATGGTATTACTGGAATCACTCAAATTCCGATTCATACTAATGATGGCGGTTCTTTTGCTGAAGGCCTCCGCTCTGTACTTCGCCTCGACCCTGACGTCGTGATGGTGGGTGAGATTCGTGACGCCGACACCGCTCGCACCGCAATTCAGGCATCTATTACCGGTCACCTCGTCTTGTCATCTTTCCATGCTAATTCTACCGCTGCGGCTTTCGCCCGTATGATTGATCTAATTGGTACCAATCCAATTTTTGCTAGCTCCATTCGTCTCCTTATGGCGCAACGCCTTGTTCGTAAACTTGCTGACAATAAGGAGCCTTATAAACCTGACGCTTCCACTGTTAGCTATATTCGTGATGCCATGTACGGTGTAGACGTCGACCTTGAAGACATTACGCTTTATCAACCAGTAGAAAGCGAAGAAATTCCTTTCGGCTACAAAGGTCGTACAGTCCTAATGGAGCAGCTCGTAGTCTATGACGATATTCAAGCGTACTTACGTGGTGATATTAAGGATATTAATACTCGCGCTATCGAGGATACGGCTCGTAGCCAGGGAATGTTGACTCTGGAGCAAAAAGGCATTCTCGCAGCTTTGCGCGGTGAAACTACACTCGAAGAAGTTTCTCGCGTTATATAAGTATTGACAAAATGCTTATGTTGTGCTATTATGGAAAATAATGGCTCTCAGAGCCCTAGCTTTTCGTGTGTTATAATAATGATATGGAAAGATTTCTTGATTATTTTGTTCCCGAGTTATACGATTTAGAGTTGTTTATTTTTCGCGAAAAGGAACTTCTTAGCGGTACAGTCAGAGTAGAGGGCGAAATCATTGGTGACAAAGTTAAATTTCATGCTGTCAACTTGCGAATCCAAGAAGTTAGTTTTCAAGCGTTACACTGGCGTGGTTCAGATATAACTCCTTTGCGACCTTGTGATTACTATTATGATGACCAGACTCTCGAGATTCCTATTAATTCTGAAATGCTAGACGACTTAGAAAAAGTTAGTCAGATCAACCAAGAGGAAGACTATGAAACACGCCGTCTTGCTACTTTTACCGTTAAATATGAAACCAGTATTAATCATAATATGCAGGGTTGCTATCTCTCAACCTATGATTATAATGGCGAGGAACAACGTCTCATTGCTACGCAATTTGAATCGCACTATGCACGCGAAGCCTTTCCTTGCATTGATGAGCCAGCTGCCAAAGCCAAATTTAGTCTTACGTTACTGGTACCGGATTATACCGAAAAAGATGTTGTCTTGGCTAATACCCCCTTACTAGCCAAGGACTGTAATCGTTTCACCTTTCAGACTACTCCACGTATGTCCATTTATCTTCTTGCGTGGGTGATTGGACCGCTCCAAAGCATTTCCATGGTGAACAAAAACGGTGTCAAAGTCAGTTCCTATTGCGCACTCAATCAGCCCGTAGAATCGCTGATTTTTGCCAACAATACCGCCGCTCGCGCCCTAGAATATTACGACGAAAGATTCCGAGAAAAATATCCCTTACCCAAACTCGACCAGGTTGCTTTGCCCGATTTCGAGGCTGGTGCCATGGAAAACTGGGGCTTAGTGACCTATCGTGAATCCATGATGTTGGCCGACAAAACCGCCACTTTAGAAACCAAACAGAGCATCGCGCTCACTGTTACGCATGAGCTCTCTCATCAGTGGTTTGGCGACCTCGTTACAATGCAATGGTGGGACGACCTCTGGCTCAACGAATCTTTTGCCAGTGTCATTGAATATTATGCTACCGCTGCTCTCTATCCAGAGTTCAATATTTGGCAAGATTTTTTCACCGGCTATTGCTTCGCCGCCCTTAGGCGTGATTGTCTTCCTGGCGTGCAAGCCGTCCATCAACCCGTCGATCATCCTGCAGAAATCGCCACACTGTTTGACAGTGCAATTGTCTATGCCAAGGGTGCGCATCTGATTTTTATGCTAATTCGGCTCATGGGCGAAGAAAAGTTTAACCAGGGAATTTGCGATTATTTTGATAAGCACAAATACAGCAACACTGAGGGGAACGATCTTTGGGAGTCACTTCAACCTCATGCTGATTTTGATATTAAAGATTTCATGCATGCCTGGATTACTAAGCCAGGATACCCAGTTCTTCAAAAGCAAGGAGATGAGTGGCGCCAGCATCGTTTTCTCGTTACTGGAGGCATCGATGACTCCAAATGGCCCTTGCCTAAAATTTCTGATGACATGTCTGGCCATTATCTCATTGACCTAAGCAACGAAGAATTTCAACAAAAACTCTCAAATTTTGATAATCTCTCCTTAGAGCAACGCTTACGCTTGCTGATTGACCGCGAACTGCTTGCGAAAACGCCTCATGTTCCGTCTAGCTCGCTTCTAGATTTGTTACCGAAATTCGTCGACGAAACTTCTGGTGCAGTTTGGAATATTCTCGTGATGCTAATTTCCGACCTCAAACTTTTTTGCCCACCTGAGACCCCAGCGGATGCAAATTACAAAGCATACCTCATCAAACTCCTACAGCCACAGTTTGATGCTATTAACTATTCTGAGTTACATGATGTAGATTCAACCACTAAAAGGGGAATTTTGCTTGGAATTGCACGCTATTGTGAGTATGACCCAGTTTTGCATCGTCTAAATGACTTCTATCAGGGTGATTTTGCCCAAATTAGCCCAGAGCTCCGCACACATGTCCTCACGGCCAAACTTTATTATGATGAAAACGAAGTTTTTGATGCTTGGTTAGCCAAATACCAAATTGAAATCGACCCCGAAATCCAGTCCGATATATTATATACTCTTGCTGGTTTCTCTCGTGAGCCTCAAAATCTTGAGAAACTTCTCACTCTATTAGAGCAACCAAAGATAGTCCGTCCGCAGGATCATATCTTTCTCTTTATTCATTTGTTGCGTAATTTCCGCACCCGCGACCGCGCCCTGGATTGGCTCATTCAACATTGGGATTACGTCGAAAAACTCACGGGCGAAAAATCAATTGAAGATTACGTGCGCTATGCCGCAAATCTTATTCGTACATCTGCCGAAGCCGAGAAATTTTACAATTTCTTCGATTCTAAGATGAATGACCCAGTGGTTAGTCGTGCCGTCCAAATTGCTCATACCGACATTGATGCCCGTTTGGCGCTAATTGCTAAAGATTCTGCTGATGTCCAAGAGAAGTTAAAAGAATTAGTGAAAAGAGCATAATATATATGAAACTTTTTCTATCTAGCCAAGACTTAGGTGATTTCGCCGAAGATTTACGAGTGCTTGTGGGCGAAAATCGCAAAACTTTGCTTATCACTAACGCTCGCGATTACAAAGAATCTAATGCTCGCCGTGAACGCGTTGCAGAAAAACTACAAATCTTACAGCAAGCCGGGTTCCAAGCTCAGGAACTTGATTTACGCAACTATTTCACTAAAGATCCGGCAGAACTATCCGAATTTGTATCAAGTTATAATCCAGGATTAATATACTCCATAGGCGGGAATGTCTTTTTATTGGCTACAGCGCTAGCTATCAGCGGTATGGACGACATCATTCGTCAACGCCTCGAAGAAGATATCACCGTATATGCTGGACATAGTGCTGGCGCAATGGTTGCATCAGAAGATATTGAAGTTTATGAACGTGACGATCTCAAGGTTGAAGAAGTCGGTATCTATTATGGCGTCGAATCTATTACGAGCGGTTTAGGGCTAACTGACGGATATATTATTCCTCATGCCAATCGTCCCGAACGAAGCCAGATTACCAAATTTCATCAAGACCAAATCGCCAAAATTGATGCCAAACCTATTATTCTAAACGACGGCGACGTTTGTATTATTGATGGTAAGCATCAAACCATAAAAAGAGCCAAGTGATGCAAAGCCATACAGGAGAATTGGAGTATCGGTCTGTCACTGTTGAGACACTTCCAGTTTTGATTGAAACTTACTATCAAGTTTGGCCTCAAAAGACTCTTTATCACGATTGTCTAGAGAAGCCATTCCATCCCGAAGATGTCACTAATGTATCGTGGCTAATCTACCATCATGGCGATTTGGTTGGCATTGTCGGAGTTTATAGTTTTGATCCTAACGAATCTGGCTATGATTCCGGTAGATCAATTTGGATGGATCATTTCGCTATTTTGCCAAAGTTCCGCCGTCAAGGCTTTGGTCGACAAGTCATCCATGATGTTATAAATTATTGTCAAAACCTCAAAAAACCAAAGTATTTCCGCCTCGATACGGTATATTATTCAGGTCGCCCCGCCTTAGCACTATATGACCAAGTCATGACTTTGCGTGAAGATTATACCGCCGAAGACACTTTGGATAAGTGTCAGCACTATCTCATTTATTCCTATAGTTTAGATGGCTCACCTATCCAACCCTGGAATAACCAGCGGCTCGACTTGGGCGATTCAGACAACGACTTGATTATTAAATAATGGAACTAAACTATGCAAATTTACCTCGTCCGTCATGGAGAAACTGACTGGAATCGCGAAAACCGCTTGCAAGGGCAGACTGATATCCCTCTAAACAATACAGGTATTTCTCAAGCCTACCAGTTACGCCAAAAGATTAACGCACGAAACCTGAAGTTTGACGCTGTGTATGTTTCACCTCTGCAACGCACTCTAAAAACCGCGCAGATCATTGTGCCAGGTTTTCCAATCACTCTAGACAACAATCTCAAAGAACGCAACGCTGGCCAGTTTGAAGGCAAAGATCCGGTGCTGATATTTGATGGAGAAATCGATTTTCTTGATGAAACTCTTAACTCCGATGCTTTCGGTGTCGAGCCAATCCGCGATTTTCATTCCCGCGCCGTAGATTTTCTACAAAATCTTCAAGTCTCTTACCCTGACAACGCCAAAATACTCGTTGTCAGCTCTAATGGCCTGATGAAACGCCTAGTTTCTATCATTACCGAAACACCATTTGATAGAATCCTTAACTTTCAAAACGCCGAAATTTATGAATATAATCTGATATCTCATGTTTGATATAATGACGATTCCATATAAATTTGACAAAATTCACATATTTAGCCATAAAAACTATTGACATTTTCACAAAAGTATGCCATCATGGAGATAGAGAGTGTAGCAAAATAAACACTAGACACTCTTGTGAGATGAAATTTTACCTCTGTTATGCAAAAATCGACCAAAAAAGTCGAAAAATCTTTAAAAAAGGTGTTGACTTTGGATATAAGATGCGATATACTGAGTAACAGTTAAACAAGTTGCGAAGAGCAACCTCTGTATTAAGATAGAAATCATGCGAGGTAAATATTCTATCGTGCTTTCTTCAAAAAAGAAGCTTGTATAGACTTACTTGCGCCAAAATTTCGATTAACAATTTGAGACAACGATGAAAAATACAAGGAGCCAAAAGAAGCGAAAGTTTACTTTCATTTCTGAGGCGACGAAGTATTAATTGTAAGACGGATCTAGTAGTCGAACTTCGATTGCTAGTTAAGTCAATGCATAAAAAGGTACATAAGGGCACTGATAGTGGATGCCTTGACAATCAATACCGATGAAGGACGTAGGACTCTGCGATAAGCCTCGGGGATCTGAGAACGAGAATTGATCCGGGGATTTCCGAATGGGGAAACCTAATGCAAGTCATGTTGCATTGCATTTAGCTGAACACATAGGCTAAGTAGACGGGAACCAGCCGAACTGAATCATCTTAGTAGGTTGAGGAAAAGAGAATAACCAATGATTCCGAAAGTAGTGGCGAGCGAAATTGGAACAGCCCAAACCTTAACATAACCATACGGTTTAACGGCCAGAGTTATGAAAGGGGTTGCGAAATAAGATAATTTATATGTTGAACTTTTCTATATGGAGAGTTTAGCATATAAACTGACAGCGTTAACTGAGCAGATAATGATACAACTTCAAATCGTAGCGGAAGCACCTGGAATGGTGTGCCAAAGGAGGTGAAAGCCCTGTATGCGAAACGGTTTGAGGCATTATATATCTTTTTTCAAGTAGGACGGGGCACGAGAAACCCTGTTTGAATCTGGCAGGACCACCTGCCAAGGCTAAATATATTGATTGATCGATAGCGAACTAGTACAGTGATGGAAAGGTGAAAAGAACCCCGGGAGGGGAGTGAAATAGATCCTGAAACTCAGTGCCTACAAGGTGTCGGAGCGGCTTCGGCCGTGACGGCGTGCTTTTTGTAGAACGATCCAGCGAGTTAATGTTGTCGGCGAGGCTAAGTCAGTTGATGGAGCCACAGTGAAAGCGAGCCTGAATAGGGCGACAAGTCGGCAGTATTAGACCCGAAACCGGGTGACCTAACCATGAGCAGGTTGAAGCTGCGGTAACACGCAGTGGAGGACCGAACCGGGGTACGCAGTAAAGTGCTCGGATGACTTGTGGTTAGCGGTGAAATGCCAATCGAACTCGGAGATAGCTGGTTCTCCTCGAAATAGCTTTAGGGCTAGCGTTGTGTAGTAGCACTTGGGGGTAGAGCTCTGAAAGGGTCTGGGGCCGGCAACGGTACCCATCCCTATCAAACTACGAATACCAAGTGTGTAATCACGGCAGTCAGAACGGCGGGGCTAAGCTCGTCGCTCAAAAGGGAAACAGCCCAGATCATCGTCTAAGGTCCCTAATTAACACTAAGTGGGAAACAAGGTGAAGTTTCTTAAACAGCTAGGATGTTGGCTTAGAAGCAGCCATTCATTTAAAGAGTGCGTAACAGCTCACTAGTCAAGAGATTTTGCGTGGAAAATGTAACGGGGCTAAGTGTTAAACCGAAGACATGGGTGTCTACTTTATGTAGGCGCGGTAGAGGAGCGTTGATATTGCGGTGAAGTCAGATTGTAAAGTCTGGTGGAGCGTTATCAAGTGAGAATGCTGGAATCAGTAACCATAAGACAGGTGAGAATCCTGTCGGTCGTAAGAGCAAGGTTTCCAGGGCGACAGTAATTGTCCCTGGGTTAGTCGGTCCTAAGCCGAGGCGCATCAGCGTAGGCGATGGACAACAGGTTAATATTCCTGTACAGGTAATAGTTGTTAACAGTTCACGGCGAATGACCGGAGCGGATTAATGGTTTATCCGTCCAAGGGTTTAGGGAACTAAACTTGAGTGAAAGTTACTCTTCGGAGTGATGATTCTGGGTGAAGCGCTGGCTAGAAAAGCTGGTTAACTTATGCTATTGCCTACCGTACCGCAAACCAACACAGGTGCTCGGGTCGAGTAGACCAAGACCTACGAGAGAACCTTCGCTAAGGAACTCGGCAAAATAGCGTCCGTAACTTCGGAATAAGGACTGCCCCATCATTAAGATGAGGATTTGCTAGAGCGAATGTGCGAAAGTATGGTGATTTGTACCTAAATTACAATCAAGACCATCTTGTCGAGACACACATAACACTCTTAGCAGCCAAATCATCGTCTTGATGATGGGGCCGCAGCTAAAGAGCCCACGGAACTGTTTATCAAAAACATAGGTCTCTGCTAACGCGAAAGCGGATGTATAGGGGCTGACTCCTGCCCAGTGTCGGAAGGTTAAGGGGAGAACTTCACGGTTCAAACTGAAGCCCCGATGAACGGCGGCGATAACTATGATCGTCCTAAGGTAGCGAAATTCCTTGTCTGGTAAGTTCAGACCTGCACGAATGGAGTAATCATGTGGGCACTGTCTCGGCGAAGGCCTCGGTGAACGTGCATTGGCGGTAAAGATGCCGTCTGATCATGCCAGGACGAGAAGACCCCATGGAGCTTTACTACAACTTTGCATTGATTATTGGGACATTTTGTGTAGCATAGGTGGAAGACTTTGAAGCAGATACGCCAGTATTTGTGGAGTCACAGGTGAAATACCACCCTGAGTGTTTTAGTAATCTCACGCTTGACATTAACTGCCAAGCGGACCGTGCATGGCGGGTAGTTTAACTGGGGCGGTTGCCTCCTAAAGAGTATCGGAGGCGTTCAAAGGTTGGCTAACTACGGATGGAAATCGTAGTGATAGTGTATGCGCAAAAGCCAGCTTGACTGTGAGGGCTACAACCCAATCAGACACGAAAGTGGGAGCAAATGACCCGCTGTATAGAACTTCGGTTCAATTTACGTGGGAAAGACAGCGCACACGGATAAAAGTTACCCTGGGGATAACAGGCTGATCGCGCCCAATAGTTCACATAGACGGCGCGGTTTGGCACCTCGATGTCGGCTCATCACATCCTGGAGGGGGAGCACCTTCCAAGGGTCCGGCTGTTCGCCGGTTAAAGTGGTACGCGAGCTGGGTTCAGAACGTCGTGAGACAGTTCGGTTTATATCCGGCATGATCGTTAGGAATTTTGAGGAGATTTGCTTCTAGTACGAGAGGACCGAGGTGAACGAACCTCTAGTGTATCGGTTGTGGCCACCTGCTGCATCGCCGAGTAGCTATGTTCGGAAGAGATAAGCGCTGAAAGCATATTAAGCGCGAAGCCCACTCCAAGATAAGAATTCCCTATGAGATCCCAGAAAGAAGATCTGGTTGATAGGCGCAAGGTGGAAGTATGGTAACATATGGAGCCGAAGCGTACTAAAAGATCCATCGCCTTTTTATGCTCAAGTCATCGGGTTTGTGTCAATGTAACCGCAAGGTTGGGGTTGACAAGAACCATGGTGACTTGATATGCTTAACTAGCAACCGGTGCTCGACGCACCGCAGATGTTTTACAATTATCGTTACACCTTATGGACATCAATAGCGCTTCAGGACGCGATTTGGTGCCCATAGCGCTGGGGAAATACCTGTTCTCATTCCGAACACAGAAGTCAAGCCCAGTCGCGGCGATTATACTGCCACAAGCGGGAAACTAGCAAGGTGCCAAATTATACGAGTAAGCCACCCCAACGGGTGGCTTTTCGTCTACTTAGAATAATATCATACTAAAAAATGTTCTATTATTATAATAATGCAAGCTCAAGTTCTAAATTATCTTCTCACCATCCCCAAGGGTAAAGTCGTCACTTATGGCCAAATCGCCGAAGCGATTGGCTGCCCAGGTGGGGCTAGAGCTGTAGGAAACGCTTTGCATAAAAATCCCGATGGTAATAGATACCCCTGCTACAAGGTCGTAAATAGCAAAGGCGAACTCTCCGGACGTTTTGCTTTTGGTGGCATCACAGTGCAACAGGAAAAATTGGAAGCCGATGGCATCAAAGTTATTAATAGTTGTGTAGATTTAGCTAAATACCAATTCCACCCCTAAATCACTTATATAATTAGTCTCATATGTTATAATTCAGATATATAAAATAATTATTTTGACGCCATAACCATATTGTAAGGAGTAAAAAATGGAACCAGACAAAATCATCCAAATTATCGAATCACTCGTTGATCATCAGGATGTCTGCTTCTTGAGTTTCATTAACGATGCTGGCTTTCCTACGACCCGTACCATGCTCAACCCACGCAAGCGCCAGGGAATTAAAGAATTTTATCTTACCACCAACTCTGCTTCACAAAAAGTGCAGTCTCTTTTAGCTAATCCTAGGGCTGGGCTTTATTTTTATGATCGTCCTACCTATCGCGGCGCCGCTTTTACTGGTACGGTAGAAGTAATACAAGACCAGGCAATAAAAGATGAAATTTGGCGCGATATGGATACAATTTTCTACGAAAGCAATACTGACCCTAACTATTGTGTGCTAAAATTCACCGCCACTGCGGTGCGGTATTATCAAGATTATACTTCAACTAATATTGACCTATAAATATATTGTATGTCAGAAGCAACCAGTTATGATTTAGACTCATCTGTCACTCCCGCCATGCGTGAGCAACTTTTAGAAAAGCTTAAAACTCTACCTAGCGCTCCGGGAGTCTATTTTCATAAAAATGCCGATGATGAAGTAATTTATGTTGGCAAGGCCGCTGTACTCAAGAATCGTGTTCGCCAATACTTTCATAGAACTGGCAAAGATCCCAAAACCGAAGCGCTTGTTCGCGAGATTGCTGACACAGATTGGATTGTAGTGGATACCGAAATGGACGCCCTCTTCCTCGAATCGGAAATGGTTAAGCGTTACATGCCTAAATGGAACATTCTTCTGCGCGACGACAAAACGGTTAGTTATGTCCGGATTGATATGAAATCCGAAGTGCCATATGTTAGCTTCACTCGCACTCCACAAGACGACAAAGCCACCTATATCGGACCTTTTTATGGCAAACTTGCCGTTGCAAAAGCTCTTCGTATTTTGCGTAAAATTTTCCCGTATTACGATAAGCCCTATGATGGTAAAAAGACTTTAAACACTGATCTTGGTCTCACTCCAGGAATCGAAGTCGGCAAAGTTACGGCTCAGGAGTATAAAAAAGATTTACGTAAACTCATGCTCTATCTTGAAGGTGGAAGACATAAGCTCATCAAGGAACTAGAAAAACAGATGCATCAAGCTGCTAAGGCAGAAAATTTCGAAGAGGCCGCAGAAATCCGTAAACAGCTCTTTGGTCTCAAAGAGTTACAGAAAAAAATCGTCTTTTCTGACAAAGAGTTTCTGGACATTTCCTCCGACCAAGCCTTAGTGGATTTACAGATGGCTTTGCATCTGCCAGAGCCTCCACGCCGTATTGAAGGTTACGACATTTCTCACCAATCTGGCACCAATGTGGTCGGCTCAATGGTAGTTTTTGTCAATGGCGCTTCTGACCGTGCTGAATATCGCAAATTCAAACTTCACCAGCAAAAGAATGACGATACCAAAAATCTCCGCGAAGTGGTTGAGCGTCGTCTCAAGCATTCAGAATGGCAATACCCAGATTTAGTAATTTTGGATGGCGGTATTGGACAAGTTAATGCCGTCAAAGATCTTCTTGCTGAAAAGCAAATCGCCGTGATTGGTCGGGACAAATCCGGTGACCACACTCGCAATGCCGAAGTTCAAATTGTTATTCCACAATCAGATGGTTATCACACCTTACACTTGCCGCCAAATTCACATATTGCTAAGCTAATTGCTAGAATTGACGACGAAGCTCATCGTTTCGCTATCACCTATCATACCCTACTGAAGCGAAAACAAATGCTAAAATAGCTAAAAGTATGCTATAATATCCTTATGATTAAAAAACAAATTTTCGTCTTTATTCTACGTTGGGCTGCATCAAGTCTAGGCATGTATCTCTGTATTACTTGGTTTGGCACGGTTAATGCTGCCGAAACATTTTCAGCCCCCTGGGTTCTATATGTTGTTGCAGGTTTGATTTTTTCACTAGTCAATTCTATCGTTAAGCCATTAGTAAAGATGTTAGCGCTGCCACTTGCCATTGTTACTATGGGCATCTCTACACTGATTATCAACACAGCTATGGTAGTTCTAACAATTTATCTTCTACCAGGAGTAGAAATGGATTTTTGGGGCGCCTTTTGCTCCAGCCTAATTCTTAGTCTCGTCAACGCCGTGATGACTTTTCTTGTCGGCTAGTCTTGCTTTTTATGCCCGTTAGCGTATAATAGAAGCATGGAATTGGGAACGTTTTTTCAGAGTTTGACTTTTGTCTCGGCAATTTTGACGATCTTGTTGATTCTTTTGCAACAACGCGGTGCCTCTCTGGGTGCTGGTTTTGGTAGCTCTGGTGAATTATATACTACTCGGCGCGGTCTAGAGCGCTCGTTATTTAATGCAACTATTATCTGTGCCGTAGTCTTCGTTATGTCTATCCTCTGTTTGCTATTGATACCAATGTCATAAAGGTGGTTTAATCTCATCATATTATGAAACAAACTTTCAAAAAGCGTGGGCAAAAAATTGCAAAGAAATGGGAACGTTTTTCTGAACAAGCCCGTGAAGATAGCCGCGAACATATCAAGGAAAACTTAATTAGCCGTTTGCCAAACGCTCGGCGTGTGCGCCTCTTGATGTTGGAGTGGGGTTTACTGATAATCGTTATTCTCTCCTTGGCACTTACCCAGTCTTTTTGGTATACACAATCGTATTCAGTTCAGGCTTACGTAGATGGCGGCACCTACATTGAAGCCACTACCGGTAACGTCAATTCCCTTAATCCACTTTTTGCTACTACCAATAGCGAACGAGTTTTATCAAAACTCATGTTTTCCACTCTCACTACTATCGATTATTCTGGACACGTTGGTTTGGGTTTAGCTAAGTCTGTCACCCCAGATAGTGATGGCAAGGTCTGGACGGTCACTCTCAAAGACGACCTCAAGTGGTCTGATGGCGAACCAATCACGCTGGATGATGTCATGTATACTATTGAAGTCGCTCGAGACGCAACCATCAATACTAACTACGCTTCAAATTTCTCTGGTGTTAAAGTCGAACGCCAAGATGATGCACTGGTTTTTACGCTCCCATCATCCTATGCTGATTTTGCCTCTACGCTGATAGTCCCAATTCTACCCTCTCATATTTTGCGAGATGTTCCAGCCAGTAAATTATTAGAGCATGCTTTCAGCACTAATCCAGTGACGTCTGGAGCTTTCACTTTTAATGCCACCCAAAATCTTACTTCCAGTGGTGAAAAAATTGTTTATCTTACTGCAAATTCTAATTATTACAAGGGAAAGCCTATGTTAAATAGTTTTGCCGTACACACTTACAATGATACTGGTGAAATCGTGACAGCACTCTCCAATGGTGAAGTTACCGCTAGTGCCGAGTTAAGCGCCGTTGATGCTGATTTACTTTCGTCAGCCTCAGTCTACGAAAAACAAACTACCATCGCCAACGGCGTTTTTGCCTTCCTTAATACTACTGGTGACCTATTATCCGAAGTTAGCGTACGCCAAGCCGTGCGACAGGGAATTGACTTGCGCCAAGTTCGTTCAGTTTTAGATAATGAACAATCACTTAACTACCCTATTTTGCAGTCTGAAATCGAACTAGATAATTATCCGGAAATTCCCGCCTATGATTTAGAGGCGGCTAAGGCCGCAATTGCGGCTGCCGGAGTCGCAGGTCAAACTTTGCAGCTGGCTACAATTAGCACTGGTTACTTTCCTGAAATTGCCGCCGAGTTTGAGGCTCAATTAGAAAAGTTAGGCTTTGGGGTTGAGCTTTCAATTTATAATCCTGGACAAGAGTTTCTGATTAACGTAGTGCGCCCACGTAATTATGATATTTTGCTTTACGAAATCGAACTTGGCCCTGACCCCGACCTCTTTGTTTACTATCACTCTTCACAGGCATCTACCTCCGGTCTTAACCTTTCCAATTATCATAGTGCGCTAGTCGACGACTCAATTCTAGCCGCCCGTAGCACCATGAACGAAAGCCTACGCAAAGCCAAGTATGAAACATTCCTGCGCCACTGGGTAAATGATGTTCCTGCTATCGGTATTTATCAGGCTAGCCTCACCTATTATTTCAACAAAAATGTGCGTGCTTTTTCGGAAGATGATCGTCTCGTATATGCTACCGATCGTTTTGTAGATGTTGAATATTGGGCTGTCAACAAAGCCCAAAAGAACCGCACGCCATAGACTATTGACAAAGTGCTTATGGTGTGCTATACTCACTAGTATAGCCTTGTGAAGGCCTATCTTTTGACGTACTTATATCGAGAAAATATCAACAAATTGTGCTATAATTAGATCATGAGAAGTTTATCTAATGCACTAAATACTGAAATTGGCAAAACTGTTCAGGTTTCTGGCTGGGTTAATTCCCGTCGTGATCATGGAGGCTTAATTTTTATTGATTTACGTGACCATACTGGTGTGGTTCAGCTAGTTATTACTCCAGAAACAGCGGAAGCATTTGCTGTTGCTGAGGGTTTGCGTGACGAATTCGTGGTTTCAGCTACAGGTTTAGTGCGTGAGCGTACTCCGGAGCTCAAAAATCCCAACATCCCCACAGGTGATATTGAAATAGTAGTTGATACCATGCAGCTCATTAATCGTTCTGAGCCACTTCCAGTCAATACGCATGATGAAGGTGATCTTTCTAGTGAAGAACTGCGGCTCAAATATCGTTATCTCGATTTGCGTCGTCCTTCCATGCAGAATGTATTAAAACGTCGCGCTGAGTATTATCGCATCATGCGCCGCTATATGGATGAACATGACTTCATTGAGATTACTACGCCCATCCTAGCAAATTCTTCACCCGAGGGGGCTCGTGATTTTCTCGTACCTTCTCGCTTGCATCCAGGTCAATTCTATGCTCTACCCCAGGCTCCACAGCAGTTTAAGCAATTACTAATGGTTGGCGGTGTGCCGCGCTATTATCAGATTGCACCTTGTTTCCGCGATGAGGACCCGCGTGCCGATCGTCTCTACGGTGACTTTTATCAGCTAGACTGTGAAATGTCCTTTGTTGATGATGGCGAGGTTGTGCGCCAAACTATGGAACCTCTCATTAAGCAACTGGTAACTGAGTTCGCTAACAAGGAATTGGTGAGCGAAGATATCCCACGCATCCCATATCGTGAAGCTATGGAGAAGTATGGCACCGACAAACCTGATTTGCGTTATGACTTAGAGTTGATCGATCTAACAGACGGTCTGAAAGACTGTGGATTTAAGGTTTTCCAAACTCCATGTGTCAAAGCAATTCGGGTGCCAGGCGGGAGCAAATTTACACGCAAGCAAATCGATGAATTTACCGAACTCGCGCGCAAAAATGGCGCTGGCGGTCTAGCGTATATATTGTACGAAAACAATACAGTTAGAAGTCCAATCGCAAAATTCTTGCAAGACAAGGAGCTTCAAGTAATTCAAGATAAAACTGGCGCAAAAGACGGCGATGCGGTTTTTTTCGGTGCCGATGAACGTGATGTTGTTAATAAAGTTCTCGGTGCCATGCGCATTGCTTTTGCCAAAGAGTTGGGCTTAGCCGACGAGAACAAAATTGCACTGTGCTGGATTATTGATTTTCCATTCTACGAGTGGGACGATGGGGTTAATAAACTTGATTTTGGGCATAACCCATTTTCACTACCCAAGGGCGGTCTCAAAGCAATCCGTGAAACCGAGAATAAACTCGACATCGTTGCCGATCAATACGATATGGTGATGAACGGTTACGAAATTTGCTCGGGTGCGGTGCGAAACTACAACCCAGAAATTATGTATGAAGTTTTTGCTGTGCTTGGTTATGATAAGGAATATGTTGCCGCGAAGTTTGGTGGCATGCTGAACGCCTTTAAATTCGGTGCTCCTCCCCACGCTGGTTGTGCTTTTGGTATCGACCGCATGTTTATGGCGCTTGAAAGCCTTACTAATATCCGCGATATCGTAGCTTTCCCCAAGAACGGGTCTGGTGTTGATTTGATGATGAATTCTCCATCCACGGTTGATGAGCGACAGCTTGAAGAGGCTAGTCTCAAAATTGCTACAGAAGAATCCGATAGCTAGAAGCATCGTCTATACAACTGTGTTATAATTATCTTATGGTTTGTGTTGCTGCGTTTATTATTCTTTGTATAGTTGGGATCTTTGTAGCGTTTCTTAGTATTTTCCGACGCGACATTGGCCGTAAGTATTGGGCGGTTTTCAAAAAAGCCTGGGGTTGCGTAGGCAAAAAAGTCCGCTTGCAAAAGTGTGAAACCAACTTCAAAGACGATGTCAAAAACTCCTTACTTAGTAAAGTTGTACTCAAACACCCTACTTGGGTCCGCCCACTCGGTGTCGCCATCGAAGTCAGCGCAGTACTTATTGTATTTATCACGGTTTGGTCACTAGTCGAGGCCATCAAAGCATTGCTAGCGCTCTGGGTCTTTGGTACATGCAATGTCTCCCAACCAGCAAATTGTGCTCTTGGTGCTGAAGTTTGTGGAATCGATGCTGCAGAGCCATCCAATCCTATAGAGTGGACTGGCCGCTGGTTCTCTGAATGGGGTGAGATTTTTACCAATATTCCCGACAAGTTTCGCAACTGGGAAGTAGATCAGTTTTTGGTAGAACCGTATAGCTTTGCCACGGAGCATCAAGACGGTAAGCCCTTGGCGCTGGATATTTTCGATCCAGGCTGTACTGTCTGTATGCAATCTTATCGCAACCAAAAGTCGTCGGGATTTTTCAGTGAATATAATACTGTCCTTATGATTTATCCCATCCAGCTTCCAGATGGTAGTTATAAATTCGCCAATTCTGATTTAATTGCTCGTTATGTGCACGCTGCTAATCTAGCAGAAACTGACTTTGCGCGCCAAATTATTGATCGATTATTTACTGCTAGCAATAGTCAGGGAATCAACTACCAGTCCGCTTTTCTTAGTATGACGCAGGACGCTGCCAAACAAACCTTAGTTTCTTGGCTACAGGATTTTGGCGCCAGTACCGCACAGGTATCGCAGATTGCGAGTATTTCCGAGAGTGACACTGTTACCAATCTTATGCAACAAGTCAAAATTGTCGTTGAAGATAAAATTCACGCTAAAGGAATCCCAACCCTAATTTATGATGGAAGGAAACATAATGGGCTTTATCGGTAAGTTGGTTCTTTTTCCTTTTAAGCTTGCGAAATGGCTGATCTTGTGGGCGATAGTAACTTTTATTTTGGTAGCACTTTTTTCCACGCCGGTCGAGGGAATTTCCGAACATCAACGTGGTGCTATCTCACAGAATTGCTCTACCATCCAACAGACCCTTAGCCAGTTACAAAAGATTGACTCGCGCACTCGCACCTATCTTGGCACTACTTATGAAGCTATTGCCAATCGTTTCATTATACCGCTTAACTTGCGCCTAGTTAAGAATAACCGTTCCACGCTTTCTGACATCCAGACTGCATTTATCCTTGAACAATCCAAGTTTCGTGAAGCTTATACCGATTATATGCGAGAGTTAGAATCTTTGATTGTGGCTGATTGTAAAAACCATCCTGACGAGTTTTATCAAAAATTAGCTATCACCCGAGAGAAGCGCGCCGTACTACGTTCTGCCACCGAACGCCTATCTGATTTATCTGGACAGCAGTACGCTGCTGTACTTGATTTGAGGTCTAAACTATGAATACCACGCGTGGCGGTCGCAATTTAGCCATCCTGGGAGTAGGCTCGATTTTGTTAGCTATCATTACTACTACTATAAGCTTAGCTATGTATCGTATCTCTGGCGATATTTACTTAGATCGTTCGCGCCCAGGATATTTGCCCGACCAAGAGGAAGCCGAGACTAATACAGAAAATACACCCAGTTTTAATTTTTCGGATTCTGGTCCTATTACGGCTACAGACTTAGATGACTACCTCAAGGCGTTTCATGCCGTAGATACTCGCCTTAAAAACTTCCCCGACCCTTATTCGCCAACTCCACTTTCAGATGAGTCTCTCGGTATTCCGAGCGAATTTGAAGAACAACCCGAGAACGGAGAGGCTTCACCCGATTTCTCGCTTTAGACACTACAGATAGCACCTATCGTAAGGTGTATCTACACACTATCATAGAATATAAAATTTGTCAAGCATTAGCGGTTTAACTAGGTTTTAATACCTGTGATCTTCGCTGGCACTGCGCGGTGCGTGTACGTATTGGGTGGCAGCGGATTCTTGGTTACCAGGGAACACCAGTTTACGAATCCAGGCGTCCGCTGGACCTGCCGACATCAATAATACTAAATATCCCTTCTTATGCCAATCCAACAACTTTTCAGCCAGTTCTTCGTCCAACTTCGCCGCTTCGACTACCTTTTTGTTTTCGAGTTTAGCCACAAACTGCTCTGGTTTTATAACCTGCAAGTCTGGGTTTTCGCGCGTTAGAAAAGTAGGTAGCCAGTACAGTTTAGTTAAACCATTAAACACTGGCGCATATTCCTCCACCAGCTCCACTTGGCGGCTATTTTGGTGTGGCTCATAGACAGCTACCACACCTTTCAGTCCACGACGTTCTGCTTCCTCAATCGCAATTTCTACCGTTGCTGCCACCTCCTCTGGATGATGAGCATAATCTGAGTAGTATCCTTCAGATACTTGTTCAAATCTTCTCCCCACACCAGGAAATTCATTCATCAATTGTAGTAATTTACGATGCTGTAAGGCAGAAATCTTCATCAGACCTTTTGGTTTTGGCATAATACGTTGAATTACGTCTAGAGCTAGAGTCGCATCATAGCGTCTGGCTTCGCCAGCCAAGGTTAAACCAGAATCAATCTCATCACCATGTATCACGGTCTCACTCTGACTTTCAAACTGTCGAAATGCCTCCTGGTAGTCCTCAACGGTGGGATAAATATCTGGATGATCGTACGAGACTGTCGGAATTACTGCTAGCCAAGGATGAAATGCCAAAAAATTCCGATCATACTCGTCTGCTTCGTATACGAAATACTTAGACTTGGGGTCATAATGTCCAGCCTCTGCAAACGGTAAAGTTGTACCAATAATATACGACAGCGGAATATTCAACTGTCTAGCCATCCAAACAATCATCGCTGTGGTCGTAGTTTTACCATGTGTGCCCGCTACTGCAACTAGCTTTAATTTCAACTTTTTGATTAAGTAATTTAGTAGCTCATCGCGTTTAGAGATTTTTAGTTTTAACTTCTTTGCCATCAACAACTCTGGGTGGTCGGCTGGTAGTGCCGAGGTATGAACAAACCAATCCACACCATCATTCTTAACTCGAGCCTTAAGAAACTCTCCGTCTTGCACACCGAGACAAATCTGAATACCATGATTTACTAATTCATTAGTCACGGCACCGCCCGCCAAATCTGAACCAAACACAGTAATACCCGCACCTTGTGCCATCAGCGCCAACGGACCCATACCAGTCCCAGAAATACCAGATATATAAATCTTCATAAGAATATTATAGCATACCATTTTGTGTTATAATGAAGTGTAGTATGGGTGGTAAAAAATCAAATCATGTCCGGCAGATGCTGCGCCGTTTTGGTGCTGTACAAAACTGGCAGCTAGTCTTGATTATAATTCCACTACTCTTTGTAATCGCTACATTGTTGCGTCTAGACCATCTCCAGATGGCGGAACTCCGTGCAAATGTTATAGCGGCAGACGAACTTGGTGACGATGCTGCTTTGCAGGATAGTTTGGAGAAGCTACGTGATTTTACATTTACTCATATAGTAGTAAATGTCATAGAGCGTAATGGCGTGCAGAATATAACTTTTGGCACCGGACCATTTTATCTAGAAGGGCAATATCTGCGTGCCGCCAACGCTGCTATCGCCGAAGCTGAGAGTCAGTTAGCTGATGATAGTAACCCAAATGGCAATATCTACGCGGCAGTTTCAGCAATTTGTCGCCCACAGGCAATCGCTAATGGCTGGGCATGGAACAGCCCCGGGTATCTTAATTGTTGGACTAGTGAATTAGCTAAATATCCTGCCGCCGATGAATTAAATTCACAGCTTACTGCGGGTATTCCTTCAACCGAACTTTTTCGTTATAATTACGCTTCGCCTATTTGGGCACCGTCTTGGGCGGGTTGGGCTATTTTGGTCTGTGTTATTTTGTTTGCGATTGTGATTGTCCGATTAGTTATTTGGCTGGTTTTACAGATTTTCCTCTTATTCTTGAAAAAATAGCCCAATCATAAGCAATTTTCATGGTTTCTTGAGAAAACCCCTTGACGCTCATATCAAGTTAGCTTAAGATAGAAATATAATAACTTAAGGAGGGACCTCATGGCCTACGAACATACCAACAGTAAAGGCGTTACCTACTACCTGCACAAGAAAGAAGTTACTTTGCGTGGTGGCAAACCACAGACTATCTATTTCTTCACCAAGACCGCTGAAGGTAGCAAGGGTACTCCATGTGACTTGCCAGCTGATCGTGAAGTTAACGAGAACCCACGCAACGGTTTCTTGACTTTGAAGAAAAAAGCTGCTTAAGGTAAGCACGCACTAGAATATATTTAGGTACGAATCCCCACCCCTGGATTTGCAGGGGTGGGGATTTTGTTGATCGTGTTGCTCATCCTAGCACAAACCGGAAATTTTACCAACCACAAGTATGATATTTTCAAAATTTCATCATATCACTTGTGTTTGTTAAAATCTTGTGAGGTATGCTAGTCTAAAGGTAGACAATGGCAAATTGACATCTTTAGCAGTAACATCTGGAGAAAGGGGGTTACTATGGTAGTACAACTTTTGCGTTTACGCCTTGAAGCTACACTCAATCCGAAAGTACGAGTTAGCTTCATCAAAAGGAGACGGAACAAAAAAGTTATCGGCCGTAAAACCGGTCGATAACGTCACCTAGTTAACCCCATTCTCGCACAAACAAGGGGCTGTGTCAACCTTTGCTATTGTCTTTTTGCGCGCACGCCGTTGGTAGTTCTGTTATGCTTCGCACCCGTGGGGCTGTTTCTTATCTTTCATCTCTTGAGAGAATAGCCTGAGCCGCACAATGATTATCGTGCGGCTTTTTCAGCAAAAGATCGGCACCCCGCCGCGGCATACTAGTCAGGCAGCGGAGGGGGAAACCGTTGTAGCGGTTATTCGGGCCATTCGACGGGTTCACACCAGTGGCATTAAAGTTGAGGTTGTAAGCGCTAGGAGTAGTCACGCCATCATATCGCGTAGAAGACCCGCGCGACGACCACCAGTAGCCGTTCTGGCCAGCGTTCCAAGACTTACCATCATTTGGATTGAGGTTCCCGCTGCGCACGAAGATTACACCTCAAGCAACTTTACTAATCGACCCGAAGACACATACTTATACTTGCAAGCTTAATCAGGAAGCTGCAGGTCTAGAAGCTCATTTTCGTCTAATAACCGTAGTTAATTATTATGCTAATCTCCAGTGTTCCTCTAAAGAATCTTAGAGAAGAGCTTCACGATCTTTCTGAATGAGGACTGTAGGCTAGCGGAGGAGTGAACTCAGGCTGCCATTAGTACCCATGGATACATATCCATGTACATTATTCTACCACTCAAAAACAAAATAACACCGTAAAGGTGTTATCAACTATCACTGTTTGGTGCGCCCAACTTTGTCAGGTTATTACCACGTTTAAAGAGGAAGGTTGATGCAACGCAATCACAGCCCATTGCTTCACCCCAAAACAAAATAACACCTACCTCGGTGTTATCTGCAAATTGTTGGTGCGCTCGACTAGACTCGAACTAGCACAGCTTAAAATCGCCACTACCACCTCAAGGTAGCGTGTCTACCAATTCCACCACGAGCGCATGGAACTACTTTTATTATATCAAAAAAGCGGCATATTTCAATAGCAAATGTCTTAGTTGCCAATCAAAAGACCCCAAGGCTTGGTGGACCTTGAGGCCTTTCCACTATTTGCATTCTCGGGTAATAGGCTATAGATATCCATAGTCGCGGCGTACCAAGCCGCACTTCAACCCGGACGGCCATTTACCCTAGTGGTGGGTACGAGGTAAACCTCCTATCCCTTCGCACGGCCGTCGATTCAAGCACTTTAGTCCTGTCAATTTCACAAAACCTTATCATGCCTAAAGTCTATTCTGCACTCGGAATTAACAAAAATTGTGACATAATATGCCTCACTTTCTGTTAACAGTCTCCCAATTGAGACCTGCCTACATTATATCAAGCATTAGCTATTTTGTAAAGTTCTAATCCGTAGTTCTCAAATAATACCTAAATCTCCGCTCTCCCAATTATCCAGCACCCAATTGTGGTGTTCTTCCCATAACTTTGCGTATAGTTTACTAAGTTCTTCGTTCTGTTTTTCGTACCAATACCAGCATTTATGGTTAAGTATCATGGAGAGCTCTGTTTCGTAAGCTCGATTACGCCCCCATTCCGCTCTAGCCCTCTTATAAGTGTCTTTAATCGCTCCCGACCCAAAACATTCCGATATACTAAAATCGTTCCAAAAGGTGGTTTGACACTCATAGTCTAATAACTTTATGGCTTGAACTTCCTCATAAACTTGTTAACTGTACCCTGCCTCAACGTACCTTTTGTAAGTGCTATAACTGAGTATAATATCTCGGTATTCTCGACTACTTATGCCGCAAGCCTTTATTGCCTTATCAGCTTCCATGATCATATTGTATCTACCACTTCGGCGGACTTTCTCGTACTTATAAAAGTTAGGCTTCCAGTTCTCGTTTATCAATGCCATTTAAGATTCTACCTCGCAATTACTCGACGTTCTCGTCCATATGTGCTCAATAATTTCTCCATTAGCCCAAAGTTTATATTCTAACTGGCTTAGATAGCCTAATCTGTCCTCAAGGTTTGGAAAAACAATGTCATCCACTATAACATAGCGATATTCTCCATCTGCACCTAAATACTTCATAACCGTAATTGACTTTGGAGATAATTGTTTCATAATTTGAATTATCGTCGGAAATGACAAAAATGTAAAGCACAATAGTAAAACTTTGTGACTAACTGCCGTTTTGCCGAGGTGCCGTTGTAGAATGTTATAATATAGGTATGAATGAGGTTGTTCCAAAATTTCAAGACAGCTTATTTACTGGCTTGTCCAATACTATTCCTGATATTGCCGAACTAGGCATAGATAGTATTTTGAGCGAAGGAACCCTAAAGGATATTCCGGTCGTAAATGCACTATTGGGAGTAAAAAATACAGCACAATCTTTGCATGATAGAAATCTTTTACGGCAGACATTGGCGTTTATAAACGAGTTTAATAATGGCAATATAAATGAAGAAAAGAAACAAAAATATAAGAAGAAAATCGAAGATAACCCTAAAAAGGCTGAAGCCGAACTTGGCCGAGTACTAATCATTCTTAACCAAACTATAGAACTAGATAAGAGCAAAATCTTGGCTAGTATTTTTCGGGCATATGTGAACGAAAAAATCGACTGGAAAACCTTCTGCGAATTTTCGGAGATAACAAGAATGTTTTTTATAGATGACATTTACGATTTAGATACTATATACCATCAAGAGTCTAATTATCTTGCTTTCTTATCACATGGGGCTGACAGATTAGTTGCTCTTGGCTTAGTAAAGAACTCTACTGCACCCGCAATTATAGAAGATGCGCTAGGCATGTGCCAGAGTATGAAATTATCTGATATAGGTGAAAAATACTACAAAATAGTATCTGAAGTACTACTATAAATCAAAAATCGGCAAAGTCTTAATCCATAAAACTTCGTAGCCCTTAGCCTCTAACTTCTGTTTTTCCTTAATCATAGCGTCGAGCCGTTTCACTTCGTCTGCTACGTTCCACTTATCGAGACACTTAAAATCATATACTCCGTCTGGAGATTTATATTTCATAATAGTAGCACTATTTTCACTTGCAGGATTCATGATTATTACCTTTTCGTTTATTTGAGATTTGGGTATTTGGCTTCTATAATCTCTAAACCGAGGTATATTTTGCTCCGAATTTTATCATTCAAGCCTCTGCCACGCTGAGGGCTAAGATTATCTTCTAAATCAGCGTGCTTAACTACGGAGGCGTCAAAATCTTCAGTGATTCTATTGATGTAACTTGCAAAGTCGCCATCCTTTGGGTCGGTTAAGATTTCTACTAATTCAATCACTCTTTCAGGAATGCCAGCTTGACGGAAATCTTCCAGTGCCAGATTAGTATCTTCAAGAGTATCGTGTAAAATTGCTGCGGCTTTTTGCTCTGGAGTTTTAACTCGGCTTGCGACGGTGAGCGGATGGAGAATATATGGCAAGCCGTTGCCTTTATCTACTTGGCCGGTATGAGCCTTAACTGCTAGTTCTAAGGCTGTGTTGATATAGTCGTAAGGTGTTTTCTGATATAAAGCCATCTTCCTCCTTTCGTTTCTACTTAATCTAAAATCGCTTGAATATAACCTGCTTCGGTCAAATCGGTGTCGAGGTGTTTTGTCCGCTCATAAGCATAGTTAATGTCAATCGGGTCACTAAAATCTTTAACGATGCGAATGGCATCTTTCCAGCCTTTCTTTTCAAGGCGTGCGATTGTTCCAGAGCGGAGTTTTTCTATATTTTCTGTGTTGATATATTCTTCACTCATAACCTATATTATACTTCTTTTTTACGTTTTTGTAAAGTCATAGTTGTTACGCTTCTCAGCCCTATGCTTCTACACTATTTTTCCTCATTGCTTTCAATTCTTGTAAATGTTTCTCATGGGCTTTCTTTGTCAAATCCATAAATCTTTTCTGTACCACTTTTCGATCTTCACTTTCAAGCATCCTGCTCCCGCTTTCAGTAATCTTGAAATACAAATAACTATCGCTACTATAATCCATACGACTAGACTGTTCGGCATACAACACAAACTTACCGTCCACTTCTTCAAGATAATATGCAAAGCCACCGAACATACCCGGGATAGATATAAAACATTGCGTATTAGGTTCTAATAATTTTTCAGTAATCTTTGAAAACTCAAAGTCAGGATTTTCTTCTAAATACTTATCAAAACCACAAAACTTACATCTCTCAATAATCAGTTCTTTAAAGTTTTGCTCCAACCTGCTCAAACTGATTGTGTTATTTTTCGCCACGCTTTTGCTCCGTTTCTATAAGTTTTATTAAATGTTTCAATGTCTTGCGTGTAATACCCATCTTATACCAACGACCAGCACCTAGCCCATCATCACTTCCCGCCAACAAAGCGGTTAACAAAACTAAAGTTAGATCCAAGTCTAAATCTTTATACTTATGTCTATCCTTAAGCAAAATCCATTTATAAGCGCCGCACCAAAGGTAGGTACTACCAGTGAATAAGCCTAGGTCGTAGAACGTCGGTAAGATTTTGGCGTTAATGGGAAAATACGCAAATCTAAAAATGCTAATAAAACGGGCTAGGCTTTTAAGGCATCTTAATTGCGTTTTGGTTAGACTAGCGGCGTTTTTGCAAGCATGGTTCAGATTGGATAAATCACAATCCTCCGAGTCGGGTATTGTTAGCCTAAAACGTGTGTCGATAATGTTTTCACCAGTTGCTTGATGTGATATTTTCTTCGGTAAATCCATTTTACCATCTCCCGCAACTCAGCCCATATTGAGCGCATTTCGCTTCGTCGAGGGCAATACCCATGTTGATAGCGTCTTGCCACGTTATTGGTGCCGCGCCAGCTCCCCAGCATTCCGTAGAATAGCCTTTGGACTTAGCATATTCTATGGCTTGCGGTATAGTTACACCCATCAAATCGCCACTGAAGCCAGTGAATTTAGTAATACCAAAAAACGTCTTATGCTCAACTTCAACGCACTGTTGTAATTCAGGTTTACTCTTATCGAATATGTAAAAATCATAGGTATCATAACCCGCTACGTATTTATCATTCAAATTATAGTCTGGCTTTTTAGCGGGTTGGGCTGGTTGACTTGGGGCTGACGGTTGGCTAGGTTGGGGTGGTTGAGCAGTAGAGGTGCTTGGTTTAGGGGTGGAAGAAGCGCTATTTGACTGATTATCAGAAGTTGAGTTGCTTGGCTTTTGCGTAGTCGCTTGAGATTTGTCTGTACTGGCTGTCGACTCCGTAGCGTTAGCCGTCTGCTCGGTCTTAATATTATCGTCCTTAGACTCTCCAGTTTCTCCAATTTGCGTATCTTCCTGCTCGGATGAGGGGTTGTCGTCATTTGGGTTACTGGCGACAATTAGTGTCTCCTCGTGTGGCTTGTTGGCGTTTACAATTGCTATCGTTCCGACAGTTCCACCCGCTACGATTGCGACCACCCCAACGCTAAGACCTACCTTTGTGGCAAGGCTTGTACCTTTAACAGCGGTTAATATAGACGTAAAACTTACCATATTATTTGCTCCTTTCTTTAGCTAGTTGGCGTTCTACTTCTTCAGTATGCTTGCGGAGATTTTGAGCTAGGTTGTCTCGCTGTGTATTGTATTTCCTGACAGTTTCTTTGGCAAAAGCAAGAGCCGCATCAATTTCTTTACATTTCTTTTCCTTATGTTCATCAGAATGAAAAGCAAGTTCATCTCGTTTACATCTATCTGCCAATTTCTCTAATGGCTTCACTTCACTATATTCGGTCGCTCCAGTACATGCAGCTGTAAAAATCGAAATAACATACTCTGAGTCATTACAGAGTTGGTTTGACCAGTCTTGAAAGGTATCGACTAGATACTGCAAAATATATTCCCCAACTTTTTCATGGTTTCCAGTTAGAACGATTTGTTCCAGGGCAAAAAGTTTGTCAAAAATAATAACACTTTTGGATAATATCGTCTCAAGAGAAATTTTAGCTTCTTCGATGGTTTTTGGATAAGCCAAATATCGCCACGCAGTTTCAGAGTTTTCGCCAAATGCCTTAAACACCTCCTTTACTTGTTTTTCCGGGCTTAGTTCCCCGTATTTTATAGTGAAGATACGCTTTTGGACGCAGAGTGGAAATTCTTCTTTGATCTTGTCGAACTTTTTCTTAGCTAGGTTGTCAAAGCATTTCTCTAGCTCAGGGTTAGTTCTGTCTAAACAGGACACCCAACGTATGGAATCTTCCAATATATTAGGAACATCCTTACATAAACTAACTGAGAAAAAATCCCTTAAATTGTAATCGCACTCTGCGTTATTATTCTGACTATGTAATAGTTCTTGCGAGTGCTCAATCGGCCAAATTCCACCAACCCTTTTCCAATAGATATCGTGGATTTCCTGTTCGAACCAACCCCCGATAACTTCGTCATTTGGCAAATTCTTCCAAATTTCGTTTAATCTATCACCCGCCAAATAAAACACCGTTTCGTCTTCAGTGGTTTGTAAAATATGTTTTATTGCTGGATATAGTTCTGCCAGATTGTTTGATTCCTTACATATACATAAGTAATGCTTCAGCTGCTTATTTGTTAGTTTATCATGGAGGATGTCGTCAATTAGTTTGCTATTGGCGTCTGGGCTAAAACTAATCCATATTGGATATTCATAAAAATTATTATGGAGCCCTAGCTCATCAACGGTAACGATATGAGGCTCAGTCTGATTAAGGAACTTGTTTACAGAATCAAGTTCGCCCAACGCAACATCGATAAAATCATATAATTTACCTACATGTCCAGCTAGCTTATTAAAGTTAAAGAATTGGTTTAGTACCTTCCTAGTTTTACGTTCGCCGAGTTGCTCAAGAATATATTTTGCATAATAAAATCTGAGTGCAGTTTCACCTGCACGGAGCTTTTCCTCATTCTCATTAAAAGTTCGATGATTCTTAAAATGTATGTAGTCTAATGCGGAGCGCCAAATATCGAATTCGAGTGAAGCAGGGACCGACAAATCACCTACTAACAATAATTGAGCTATTTCGAGTTGCTGATCGTCTTCAATACCATTATGATTAAATAGAAAATAGTATGGGCGATCATAAATAAATCTTTTTGCATCTTCGAAGTTGCTTGGCCAATAGGACTCGTCTAGTAATTCTTGTGGTGGAATCTGATTTATTTCACGCACAAAATTTATAGTGCACTCTAATTTGTCATTCTTGGTAAATTCTCTACCAGAATTAGTATACAGTTCCGCTCCTATCTCACCAAAATACTTCTTGATAATCGGCTGTGTTTTGTAATGATTTTTAAGATAATCCCAAGAAAATAAATCTATGGTTTCTGTGGGGATTCTAGGGTTGTTTCCTTGGCTCATGTGCTACTCCAATTATACAACTTTTATAGTGAATTGTAAACTCTAATTTGCATTATAGCCATAATCTCCACGAGTTAGTAAGATATTCTTCCACCAAGACTCTCTCGCAATAATTGCTTCGTCGTCGGTTGTAGATTTATAAATATCAAGAATAGAATAGCGGAAATTATTCTTTACATACTCCAAGCCGTTTTCTTCCACTAAGGCTTTCAGCTCCTTGTTGCCGCCATACCCATTTTCCGCATAGTTCCGCCACCTGCCAAGTAGCATATCTTCACCGTAAGCCGAACCGACATAACGCTTGTTGGTGGCAGTATCGGTTATAAGGTAAACTGCCTTTTGGTTTTCTAGTGCCGTCTGCCAGTTCTTAAACCTCAAAACCCTGCGTAGATCGTTCCATGACAAGTCAACATTCTCATAGCCCGGAAAATCTTCACCGAGTTCATTGTAAGGCTGCTCAAGAATAGTTTTGACAGTTAGGCGGGAAATCGCATCGCTATCACGCATGACGATATTCATTGTTTTGCGGTCTTCCCAAGTGATTACCAGCCTACTGATATAACCTGCCATATCCGGAAAAGCCGATTCGTCTGCCTCAATCAAGAACTTACTGTCGTCTAAAACTCTATAAGCGTTGACAAGTAACCAGTCCTTACCACCAAATGGAATAAAGCAAAATACCACATCGCCATTTTTGAACCTTTTATGGTCAGGGTTATGCGTTTTGACCGACTCTTTCACGACGACAACTTCGTTAGAACGGTACATATCACGCAAATCAAAATATCTCGACTGATTGCCAAGTTTTTCTACAACCTCGGGGGCTTGCTCCTCAACGTTGTATTGCCAGTTACTATTAAATACGAGTTTAAGATTACTCGCATCTGCTTCCGATAAGTGTAGTAAGTTTGTAAATTTGATAATGCTCATTTTCCTTTACCTTTCCGGTCGCCTGATAACAAAAATGCGACCATGTACTAGTCGCTTAAAACTTTAACAAACCCAGTTCTAGGAACTTAATTTGCGTACATAGCCGCATTTCTTCCTAGAACTAATGGCAAGTACCATTAGACTGAGGGTTAACTAAAGTTTTAAGCAATCCTATTATAACACATATTTTTACAATTGCGAAGACGAGATTTTAACAGTGATTGAACTAACTTTGTAATAAATATGGTAACGCTAAAACGCAAAATCGCAAATTGGCGCGATAACGAGCTCAAGACACGCTTATTATTACCCGACCTATAAGGCAGATTGCGTATTATATCACACACCATGAAAAAAGAAAAATTGACAGCAAACGCCTAACATGGCGTTCTTTACTTTCAATGCGTAGTGCCTTACAATAGGGGTAAGCTAAAAGGACATTCCACATCTGCCTAAAAGGAACGCTGAGGAGATGGCTGAGAAAACGCCTTTAGTCAATTGAGGGCTTTTGAGTGGAAAGGAGAAGCTACGCGTTGGGGGGCGTGAGGCGCTCGGTGAAAAAAATAACAACAGTATCGTATTAAAAATATATTTTTTGATACGTAAAAGCATGAACACGAGGAGGTATATTTTTCATGCCTAAAAAACACGACAAAACGCAAAAGATTAAGACATACAAAGATCTATCACAGGGAGAACAGCCCTTCGCAGGCTTCAAAACTGGCGAGCAGTTGCCATTGTTTGAAATCCCACCAACCACGGCAAGTCCAGCCATTAGCCAAGGTTTGCCAAAACTTCAGGAACTACTCTCTAAGCAAGGCATCGAAATCGGTAATTTTGATGATCTTTACACTGCAGCAGTAAGCATTATTCGTTTCGTTGCAGCCAAGGAAAAACAGGCTATTTTAAAGCAGAATAAGGGAGAAAACCATGAATAAAGCGCATTCACTTGTAAAGTCGGTAGTACGAAGTATTATTGAAGACCCGTCTATCAGGCTTTTTATCGACCAAAATAAGGAAGCGCATATTTCTGTAACTAGTGATGGTAGGAAAGTGTATGATGTAGACTCGCAGGAAGCACAAGATTGGCTTGCTGGCTACGTTATGGATAATTTTGATAATGAGGTTTTATTGCGCGACCAGCCGAAGAACATCCTAGAGACCCTGCGTGGTTTTGCAAAGCACCGCGGCGAGACGAAAAGGCTTGAATTGCGAACGACCTTCGATGGAGAAGGCAACCTTTGGTACGATCTTGGCGAGTATGCTGTGTGCATTACGCCGAACGGCTGGAAAATTGATGCTTGCCCACCAATTCTATTCGCGCGCAACTATACTCAAGAACCGCAAATGCTGCCCGTAACTGGCGGAACAATTTGGGAGCTGTTTGATTATATCAACGTCAAAGATGTTCATGACCGACTACTGCTGATTGCTTTTTTAACCGCCGCATTAGTGCCAGAGATTAACAAACCGATTTTGACATTATCAGGACCGGCTGGTAGCGGCAAGAGCGAATGCACAAAAACATTAAAGAGTCTTATGGATCCAACAACGCCGCCGAGTTTACCGCCAATTACCAGCGTCGAAGAACTTGATAAGCTTGCTCAGACTAGTGCGGTTATGGCTTTTGATAATCTCACGACCATGAACGCAAAAATCGCCAACCATTTCTGTTGTCTAGCGACTGGTTATGGTGTGCGTATTAGGAAATTATATACTCAACGTTACATTATCTTTAACGCTGTCCGCCCATTAATTATAAATGGAATTTCCCAAGTTATTACTCAGTCAGATTTACTGAACCGCGCTATCCCAGTTGAACTGTCGCCAATTGAGAAGCGTGTAGAAGATTCTGAACTACATAAGAAATTCAGCGAGGCTCGTCCACGTATCTTGGGGGCAATGTTTGATTTGTTATCTAAGGCAATGAAGATCTACCCGACCATTGAACGCACGGAATGGCCTAGAATGGGTAGTTTTGCTAAATGGGGCTATGCAATTGCAGCCGCACTGGGTGGCGATTATACTGGAGAAACGTTTATGGAGGCATTCAAAAAAGTAGAGGCTTTACAGCATAGTGAAGCGTTAAGCGCTAACCCATTTGCTGAGGTGGTTACGTGGTTTATGCACGAGCGAGAAACTTGGGTTGGCACTGCGGGGGAACTGTTAGAGGAGTTAGAAGACGCTTCGCAGAATGGCAGTAGTATTCCAGACATCAAGTATTGTTTTCAGAGTCCATATTGGCCTTCAAATCCTCGCTCTGCAAGAGTTCAAATTCAAAAAACCCTAGCAGATTTAAAATCAGCAAACATTATTGCTTTTCTACCAAGCGGAAGTGGGCGTACTATCTATCTGATAAATGCCAATCTTCCCATTAGTAAAGCATTGCGCAGTGCTTTAGATAATCCATCTTCAAATGGCTATAGTTACACTGAGCAGGGTTATACTTTGAATGACTTGGAACAATACTGTGCAGGGATAGTGTCTGCCGAATATGTCGAGTCTAGTGAGGATGGCGAATTAGTACTTAAAAAAGAAGTACTAGCTGGAAAAGTAATCCCAAAGATTATTGCGGGAGATGTAACTGACGCTCCGAGCACTAGCGGCATGACTAGCTTTATTGAACGCCTTGTTGAGCATGATTTGCCTAAAACCAAGAAACGTCTTGAAATTGAGGCGAAGCAGCGTGAAGAACAGGAAAAAGCAAGAGTGGCGCGACTTGAGGAACAGAGAAAGTGTGAAGATAATGACAAAAAGAGACAAGAAAGAGAGCAAAAAGAACGGAAACAAAAAGAAGCCAATATCAAGGCAAAACAAGAAAAATATATCGCCGATTGTGAGTCTCACGGAATGCCTATTGATAAGGAATATCTTGATTATATTGAAGCTGGAGGTTTATTAGGAATACTGCCATTTTAAAACCATTTATTTTTACCACAGAAAATCATATAATTGTCAACAGGAGGAATAATGTCAAGAAAGCAAGTAAAGTATAAAAAACAGGTCGTAAATAATGACGAACTGCGCTTTGTCGCCTATATGCGTAAGTCGACTGAAGATAAAAATCACCAAATGAACTCGATTACGGACCAACAGACATGGGTTACACGAGAAGCGAAAAAATTAGGACTGAAGGTGGTGGCAGTTTTTCAGGAGGAAAAATCCGCTTCTAAACCATACAATCGTCCAGAATTTACTAAGATGATGAAAATGCTGGAGGCAGGCAAAGCAAACGCTATTATTTGTTATCACGTGGACCGTTTATCGCGAAACCCAATCGACAACGGTCAACTGCAATGGGATGTGGCTAATGGCGTTATTCAGAAAATTCATGCTTCGGATGGAGATTACATGAATAGTGATAATAGTAATTTTATGTTGGCGCTACAAAATTGTATGGCAACTGACTATACTCATAAACTTCAAGGGCGTGTCCATTATACGATGGTTGAAAATAATAGACGGGGTCGCTGTAACGGGCGCGCTGCACAGGGGTATCTTAATACCCATGACCAAAACAACTTAAAAAGGGCTATTGTAATAAAAGACACGAGTATTGTAGGTAAAAATGGAGAAAGTCGCTACGACCTGATTCGTAAGGCTCTCAAGATGTTTGGGACTGGAAATTATAGCCCAGTAGAAATCAAACAGATGCTTGACGAATGGGGCTACACAATGCGACGAACTAATAAAAGCATAACGCTTGGAGGCTTACACTATATTCTAGAAAGCCCGTTCTATGCTGGCTATACTGAAGACCCTGAGGACCCCAATGTTTGGCATAAGGCTGAATGGGAGCCAATGATTAGCGAGCAAGAATACTGGCGCAATCAAAAAATTAAACAAAGTTATGGTCGCAGTACTAAAAAACATTGTCCTCGCCCTAAGATTTCGGCTCGTGCCTACAGGTTTCAACTCAAAGGTGTAATCACGTGCTCTAGCTGTGGTTGTGGTATTGGCGCTGGCTATCACCCAAAAATTATGGCTGATGGGTCTACTAAAATCTACGTTCATTATGCCTGCAATAATAATGGCCATAATTCTCTTAGAAAATGCCATCTACATGGTGGCATTAGTGAGTTAGCGCTATTCGCCCAAGTGGACGCATTGCTTGATAAGTATCAAATTAGTCGAACGCTCTATGAATGGGCATTAGAAATTCTTGGAAAATTAAAGGATGAGGAGATTTATGAAAGACACAGTATTGAAATGAGCCAAAACGCCAGCATCGAACATTTAAAAGCGAAGCGCGATAGGTTACTCGATATGTGGCTAGAACATGAAGAAAGCGGAATTGAAATGACCGCCGAAGAATATAATGCGCGCCGACAAAAACTAGACTCTGCCATTGCCGAGCTAGAGCAATCTAGACGCGATATTATTGAAAGAAACCAAAATTGGTATGAAATTATTGGTAAGACTTTAGAAACATTAAATGATTCCCGCGAAGACTTTACCGAAGGCGGTTGTTCTGGAGAAAAACGTAGCATCCTACAATCAATCGGTCCACGTGCCTATCTCGTGGAATGCTTTGACCGCTACAGCAAGAAAGGCAAGGTTTTAACCAAACGAGTTCTAGAGGTAGAACCATATCCGTGGCTTGAAAAAATGCGAAAATCGGCGCAAAAAATGGAACAAGATTTCGGGAAGGTTTTTACTACGACACAACAGGGGCAAAAATATCAATTTTCGGCTCCTTATAAAGCATGGTGCACCTGACTAGACTCGAACTAGCACAGCTTAAAATCGCCACTACCACCTCAAGGTAGCGTGTCTACCAATTCCACCACAGGTGCAAAGGCAAACAATGACATATTTATTATATCAAAATTTCCCAAATTCACAAGCCTTATCTATATGTTGTAAAAACTACAACATATTTTTATAATAAACTCTTGCAAAAAACATAAACATAATATATCATAGAGTCACAAAAGTCATGTATAAACATAAAAATTTAAAACAGGAAAACACAAAATGGAAAGGACAGTCCGGAAGTTACTGGCATTGACCGGTATCTTTATTGGCGCCGCTGTGGCGCTTACTCCACTAACTACCTACGCAGATAGTTATGGCGATTTTATCAAAGACAAAACTAGCGCCAATGGGTCATCGACGGTATACGTAAATGTTGACACCGTGCTGTCGCTTGACGCAGCTAACGGTGGTGATACTATTGAGGCATTCCCTGACATGGTACGTACTGGGCAATTTAATGTTCAAGTGCGTAGCGCTATGCCATATACGATTTCACTCAGCGCCGACCAAACGGAACTTGCTGATGAGGATGATACTTTCTTCATCCCAGCTCGTAGCGAAATTACTGCTGGTAAAGTTGGCTGGGGTATCCGCAAGGCTGACCAGACTGAAGGCTATACTGCCGTGCAGACCACACCACAAGTTTTCTTCGACAGTACTGTTAGCGACAATGGCACCAACACTGATGTTGCTGACGAAAGCACTTGGCACGCTTTTGAAATTGGCGTTGCCATTAATTCCAAGATTCCACAGGGAACTTACACTACCGACGTGACAGTTACTGCCGCAGTTAAAGAATAAGTGCTATAATAAGCATATAATGCTTAAGAAAACTATTACACTTCTATCATTCCTGTTACTTGCCATGACTTTCTCTCTTGGCCAAATATCGCCGGCTTCGGCTTTAGAAGCAGGCGATATTGTGATTCAAGTCAAGCCTGCCGACCAGGAGGTTGATTTGGCTCCTGGACAGGTAGTAAAAAGCAAAATCACCATTCAAAACATAGGTCGGCTACCTTTTACTTTTACTGTGTCTACCCGCCCATATCAAGTTCTTAACGAAAATTATGATCCAGATTTTTCCACCGAAAACTCCTATACTAATTTGCATAATTGGATCAGTTTTCCTGAAAGCACCTTTCATTTAGAACCTGGCACCGAACAAGACGTACCCTTTGTAATCACCGTGCCAGACGATGTTCCTGGCGGCGGACAATACGCTGCAATCATTGCCGAAACTCGTGATAGTATGTCGGAAGATGCTGGCGTACGGATTATTAGCCAGCTTGCGTCGCTGATTTATGCGCATGTTTCGGGTGAAGAACACATCGGCGGTGTTTTGATGGGACATTCTCTACCTTCATTTTTGCTCGGTTCGCCTTTTACCGCTACTGCCACAGTCAAAAATGATGGAAATGTTGACTTTCGTGTGACACACACACTCAATATTCGAGATTTTTTTACTAATCGTGAAGTACTGACCGAGACATCTGTTGATGAAAACGGCAAATATTTAGCGCATACCAACCCAATTGTCTTGCCGGAAACTCAACGTAGCAATGCTATTACTTGGGATGGAGCACCGCAACTAGGAGTCTTCAAAGTTACTCAAACTATCTCATTTCTCGATCAAACCTATACTTATGATCAAGTAGTGATCTTTTGCCCCATTTGGTTGGCGGGCGCAGTCGCATTCTTCATCTTTCTAATTATCCTCTGGGTTATCTTACGTTTGCGTAGCCGTAAACGTCGGCGCCCACAAGTATTTTAGTACTGTTCGCCACAGAGGCACTATAATAAACAAAAATAGCCTTTCGGCTATCTAGTGGTGCGGGCGGTTGGGTTCGAACCAACGACCAAGCGGTTATGAGCCGCCTGCTCTAACCCCTGAGCTACGCCCGCTCAAGAATACCCCCATATTATAGCACACTTTATGCTATAATATAACCATGAGTGGGATAAAAGCCAAGGCACGCAAAACTAGTTATTGGATTAAACACGATTTACTCATTTTTGATAACGTGATTTTAATCATTGCCTTCATTTTTTGTCTCATTTGGACTTGGGGTTCAATTTCTTCCATGTCGCGTAATTGGAATTTGGCTCAAGAACTGATGAATCGTCAGCGAGAAAAGGCTTTGCTTGAACTTGAAGTGGATACTCTTGAACTCGAAAACGAATATTATCTTTCCGCAGAATACCAAGAACTCGCCGCCCGCAAATATCAAGGCAAAATGCTCCCCGGCGAAACCATGGTTTATTTGCCAGCAAATTCCGACGAAGCTAAGCGCAAACATAACAATTCAACTTCAGCCTCGACCATTGCTACCGAAGAGATGAGCAATTTTTCTCAATGGATGGCTTTTCTCTTTGGTATCAAGCTTTGACTAACCATCATAGATATTTTTACTGTTATTAGCACAACTACAGATAGCACCCTCGCAGGGGTTATACTACCATTATAGCACAGATAAGCATAAAAGTCAAGAGTTTTTGAAAGGATCAACTTATGCTAAAATAAAACCATGAGCGAATCGCAGGTGAATCAAACTTCAAATAACCAAAATCCTTCGGTTACTAGAGAGACTTCAAGTGGTGATAATCCGCCTATATCTCCAGCAACCCCAATACAAAAGCAGCCCACTATTATGCCCGGCGCCGGCGCCACAGTCACCGAAGACCCAGTCCAGTTCGACTCTGCGCATATTGGCACACGAACCGTCAAACGACAAGATCTGTTTGCCGCACAAAATCAAGCCGCAAGCGAGAAAAAAGCAAAAAATGCCAAAACTCGCAAAAAAGTTTTTATTGTTCTCGGTGTGATACTTGGAGTGGCTCTGGTTGGTCTAGGAGTTTTGTTGGCAGTTATGTTAACGTCTCCCAAAAATGATTCCGAGCCAGATGACTCTTCTAGGATTGAAGCAACCATTACCGATGGTTCAGATGAGGGTATTAGCAAAATGCTCGCATTAGCGCAAGCTAAATACGATAGCAACAAGCGTATTGTTGAAGTTGATCAGTTCTTCGCTGATGAAGCTGCAGTTACTAACCCAGATTATCTCAACCAGTTACACTTAGCGCAGATTCTATTCTACACTGGTAACGGCTTTTACCAACAATCAGCCGATTTATCTGACAAAATAGATACAGATAAATTGCCATTGTCCCAGAAGGGTACTTTCTATGACGCTATGTACAGTACCTACAATGGGCTCAAAGATAGTGTTAAGGCTGGTGAGTATTTTGCTCTCAGCTATGAAGTGCAGGTAGAAATTCAAGGTTATGACGAAGGAGAGGACGGACGTGATGGTATCTAAAAAAATCAGAAACAGTTTGCTAGTCGGTGGCGTAGCGGTGATCGGTATTGTGGGGATTGCTGGCACGTTGCAACGAGTTTTTGCTGCTGCTGGCGGTAATGCCGGTAACGGTAATGGGGTTACTGGTGGTGGTTGCGGTAGCCCATCCAAAACTTCTTGGTTTGATACATGCTATGGTGCTACCTGGAAGTATTATTCTACCAGTTCAAATGAGGTTTCAATTAGTGGTAGTAACTCAGGTTCTGTGCAAGGCGGTACAATTAGAAATTGCGCTTACCAAGATGTTCCAAACGCTGATGGCACATCAACTCGCGTCGATATTGGCGGATACTATCGTCTCGGACTTGAAAAATACAATCCGAGTGTCTGGAATAGAGACCGCAATAACCCAGCCGCTGCTAGTCTTGGCGAACAAGTTGGTATTATTCGTAACGGAGATCTCAGGCTTCTTGGCGGGAATATTAATTTCGTCGTAGTTGGTGGCTCTATTACTCTAGATGACGCTAGTGCTAAATTCCAAACAGCAGTCAGCAAAGGTGTTGTACCTGATGGCGTGAGTTGGGATGGCGGCTTGGGCTGGTTCTGCTATAACGAGGAGTGGGGAACTCCTAATGATACGCCACCCGTCAACCCTCCTGACCCACCTGGACCAAGTGGAGGATCTGGTGGTGGATATTACTACGCTACATCAACTGTAGATATTCCTAGCCAGAGTCATGACGTCTCACATCATAATCAGACTTCTGAAGGTGAAGACGGAGAAGTGATCGTGAAACTTAGTACCGATCGCGACTCGTTCACTGGTAACTTCCAACATGCGCTATATTATAAACATACTGCTGGTTCTGGTAATTTTGATGACGCTATCACAAACTATACTGTCAAAGAGACTATTAACGGCGTGATTACACGTACTGATATTGAAGTGGATGATTTTCGTACGAATGGTGGATCAAACGCTAGCAAAACAGGAATCGCTCAGTCATCTGCTACAGTTAGCCTGGCAGAGGGCGAGAAGAAAACTGTCTGCCATATTATTGAATATAATCCAAAGACTATCTCTTTTACATCAGACTATGGCGGTTGGCGTACCATGAGCGGTTCTGGTAGCGGTAGCTCTAAAGCGTGCTATGAAGTCACCCGTCCAGAAAACCCTCGCGGAAAAACTTGGTCTACTTCAACAATGCCACGTACGTCTGGATCAACCGATGGTACTATCATGTATACCGGAGAGGATGCCTCTATCGGTTGGGATGTGTGGGCTAAAAGCGTGCCTACCAGGCGCTATGCTGCTTACCGGGAAGTTGTTTATACCACCAAAGCTACTCAGGATTATTATAATGGTATTACTAGCGGTAACTTGACTACTGTACCGCGTAATCCGCGTGACCCTTGTACATACTATAATGGCAAGGCCGATAACGCAGGCTGCACTAATGTCTGGGATCGCAATGAGATTGCTTATAACAACGGCCCAGTAACCACAGAAACCAGTGCACCTAGTCGTCAGGCGAATATTGTTGTCCCAGACTATGTCGGCTACAAGTATTGCAACTCAGCTGGCTGGAAATTTGAATATTGGGTATCATACACTCAGAACGGCCAAGATAACTGGTTTAAAGAGAATAAAGACTACTGGACTACTTATGACGCTACCTGTCGTGCGATTGCTAAAAAACCAAGCCTTGGTATCTGGAACGGTAGTATATTGAGCAATGGTGGCGTCCGTACAGCTTTAGGGAGTCGGTATGATGATACGCGATTGGGTCGCTATATCAATGGTCGCGCCGATACCCTTTATGGGTCGTGGTCAGAATACTTGAGCGTAGTCAATAAAACAGTAAATGGTTTAGGCTCGGGTGCATCGCTTGCCCTTGGCAGCCGTACTTCGCTTGACCTCTTCATGAATTCTCCGTTGACGATTGCTAATAATACCTCCAATCTTGGTAACTCCGGAGTTTCTGCCAATACTACTTTACGTACCCGCCTCGACACTTTCCTCAAAAATCGCGCCATAGAGAGCGGTGAAGTTTACGAAGGGAATCGTACTAGTTTCCCCGTGAATAACCAAGATACCAACAGCCTCAATTTGGGTGACAATATCACGGCTAGCCGTATTGTCTATGTCAAAGGTGATTTAGAAATCAACCACAATATCAAACTAAACGTAGGCAATTATAATAATATCTATCAGGTACCACAGGTAGTTATCTTTGTAGATGGCAACGTCAGGGTGGCTAGCGATGTTACTCAAATTGACGCTTGGCTAATTATTAATGGTAACTTAGATACTTGTAGTGGATTTGTAGCTGGCAGTTATAATAATGATGGCTCGGTAGCGTCAGCCGGTAGTGAAGCTGACGCAGTCAACCGCATCAGCGGGGTTTGCAGCAAACAACTTGCATTCAACGGACCAGTAATGGCTAGCAGTCTCACCTTACATCGCTCATATGGCTCTGATCCTAAAATTCGTCGCAATGATGCTTATAAGGGTAGCAATGCATTGCAGAATCTAAACGAGTGTACCGATGATAATAGTAGTGAATGTAGTAAACGTTACTCTGTGGGTGAGATCTTTAACTTCCGCGCCGACAGTTACCTCTGGGCTTATGCTCAAGCTGGTCGCTATGACTCAAGCTATACCGAAAGTTATTCACGGGAACTCGCTCCGAGGTACTAAAGTATTAGGGAATAAAAATGAAAACAGTTACTCATAAATCAAGATCCAAACGCGGCTTTACTTTAATCGAGGTTAGTATTTTTCTCGCCATTACTGGATTGTTGTTGATTGGTGTGCTAGGCGGTACATATTCCAATATCGCCCGTCAACGCTACAATGATTCTGTACGCTCTTTTGCCGAGTTTTTCCGCCAGATGTATGCTGAAGTAATTAGCCCAGAAACCCTTGGCTCTGGCAATTCTAATAAATCTGCGATTTATGGTAAAGTTATTGTTTTCGGTCTCGAATCACCAGACGATGAGGATTATAACGATCAAGACAATATTGTTTATACTGCGACGCTGGTCGGCAATGTTGATATTCCTGAAAGTGCCAACGGTGGCTTTATTAGTGAGCTTCAAGATGTTAACGCGCGTATTTTCTGTGGCAACACAACAGATGCCGATGAGGCTTCAAGCACCCTTTCGACTTACACCCCGCTCTGGGGTACCAAAATTCGCAACACCGATCTTAAGCCATTTCGTGGTACTATGATTATCGCTCGCTCACCTACGTCTGGTACAGTGCACACAGCATTCACTAGTGAGCAATTTGATATCAAAAATCATTGTGAGCCCGAAGACCAAAGTGCCAGCACACTTTTTAACACTCAGCTCAAAGATAATCCTGGTGATTTTTCTACTGCGAATGACATTGATTTTTGCTTGCTGTCTGAGAATGATAATATTGTGCGAGACATCCGTATTGGCAAAGATGGTCGTAATACGTCAGCAGTTAATATTGTGCCAGATGATCCGGAGGAATCAAAATGTCAACGCTAAATTATCAATCTACCAAACGTGGCGATACAATTATCGAAGTAATGTTTGCAATTGCTGTTTTCTGCTTGGTGGCGATTATCTCGATCGCAGCCATGAACATGGGGGTGCACTCAGCTGAAAATGCCTTAGAGGTGGTGACCGCTCGCAACGAGCTTAACGCTCAAGCTGAGGCTCTACGTTTTATCCATAGCTCTTACATCTCCGAAAAGACACTACCAACTTTGAATGATCCAGCTTATCGACCCGGCGAAAAATATCAACAATATAAACAACTTTGGGATACTATTGTTCAGAATGCTATTACCCCAACTCAAGCTAAGGAAAGTGGCTTGCTGGATTTGGCTGATACCGTCAATAATAGTGATACTGGCGGTCAACTTCATACGCTTGGTTGTGAGCGTGTTTACGAATCCACAAACAATGGCACTCTACTCAGTCGTAATAATGCCTTTATTCTCAATGCTCGCGACCTTAGCAGTCTAGATGCACTTGGCAATGCTGACGTTGCAATCTCTTACGTTAGCGCGCGCACTCCCAATGTTTTTGTCCCAGCCACCCTCAATGCTCGCATTATCTACAAAAGTGACCGATTAGGCGAAAACGGTGACTCTGTATCTCAGTTTACTGATGGCGGCATTATTTATAATCGGGTTCAGTTTGCCGAGGGAATCTGGGTGATTGCTGTTACTGATGGTAATGCTAACCCACAGTATTTTGATTTCTATATTGAAAGCTGCTGGTATGGTCCTAATACCACGTCACCCACAACACTTGATACGGTAATTCGCTTATATAACCCGGAGAATGTATAAAATGAAAAATCATCTTACCCACAAAAACACCAAACATACCCAGGCATTTTTTGCCAATTTTCCAGGGGTGAAAAAATCATCCAAAAATCTTACTCCCAAGCCTGACTATCATACTCACGTACGTTCGGGTTTTACTATGGTTGAACTTTCGCTTACCCTAGCTTTTATTGGTGTTCTTCTGATTACAATTGCTATTATCACAACTAACATTGTTTCAATTTATCAAAAAGGCATGACGCTTAAAGCCGTTAATAGTGTTGGTCGTGGTTTGATTGATGAGCTCACTTCTGCAATTAATACCGCCCCGTCAGTTGATACTACCAGTCTTTGTAATAGTTTAGTCGCTGTTGGCCCAAATGGCGACCGCTCCAATATTGATAGGTGTATTAAGGACCATGCTTTTAATTATATTTTCCATGCTAGTACGAACGATGAGGGCGAGCAATATAATGGTGTTTTCTGCACTGGCTATTATTCATATATTTGGAACACATACTATAGTGAAACGTCTGAACAAAGCCATTCCTTAAAACTCAAGTACTTACCAATTGGTGCTACTAGTATGAGTGACGCTATCACGACGGAAGCTCCGCGCCTAATGCGCGTGGAAGATCGCAACTACCGTGTTTGCTCTGCAGTAATGAAATCCGACTATAATTCGAACTTTAGCTCTAACATGACGATAGACATCACTACCTTGGCTCACAGTACCGAAAGTAACCCGTTACCCAACTATACAAAAACCCCAACCGAGGGTATGCTAGATGAGTTTGACCTCGATCTCACGCTTTATGAGTTTACGATTTTCCCAATTAGCCAAGATTCCGTTACGCTGCGCACCTACATGTCTGGTACCTTTATTTTGGCTACTTTACGAGGTGATGTTGATATTATGCGTAATGGAGATTACTGTTCTCTTGGTACTCAAATTGAAGATGAGGATGGTGATTTAGCCGGCGATACTGGATCGCTTAATAATCTAGGTTCAGAGTTTAATTATTGCGCAATCAACAAATTTAATTTCGCCGCACGCACGGCAGGAGTATAATAGACTTATGAAACAAAGCACTTATAGTTCAACCAAAAAAGGCGTCGCCTCGCTCTATGTCGTTATCTTTGCTACGATTCTGTTTGGCGTCATCACCCTTAGTTTTATTCGGATTATTCTTTCTGAATCCACTCAGACCAGTAATGATGATCTGTCTCAGTCTGCTTACGATTCTGCCTTAGCTGGCGTCGAAGATGCTAAAATTGCTGTCAACCGCTACTACCAGTGTATGAGTAGTACAGATGGTAACCCAGATTCTTGTAGATTTGAAGACCTTTTCGGTGGTAACTGCGATGATTTCAAGCTCAAAGGCTACCTTGGCTACGATTACGATGGCGAAGTCCTTATTCAGGAGAGCAGTGGTAGTGCTTCCAGCAATAGTAATAATTCCGATCAGGCCTATACCTGTGTTATTCTATCTAATATTGTGTCGGATTATCGCTCTACACTTACCTCTGATACACGCACCCGTGTGGTTCCGTTAGGAATCGGCGCAAATGATCTTCACGAAGTTAAATATATTGAATTTAAATGGTATTCTGAGATTAACGGCACAGAGTTTAAGAACCTTAATCATAACGGGGCTTTAGCCGACAATAATCATTCCACCACCCCACCCACTATTTCGCTCACACTGCTCAAAACTCCCGCCAGTTTTAACTTAGAAAGTTTCAATAATAGTACTAGCCCTGATTACAGCACTATGATCTTACTCCCGAGTGAAGAAACTGATAGCGCTGCAACTAATGCTTTATCGCAGAACGAAATTAGCTCAGCCGGTAACTCTGATAAATCCGCTAACGGTGTTCCAATTGCCAACAATCCTTATCGCGTTAAATGCACTCATAGCGAATTTGCCTGCACCCTTACTTTAGGTACTTCTACTAGCCAGCTCAATTTTGCTTCGGGTGGCAATGCTATGCTTGTAGTTTCGCTACCATATGGTGATACAGTTACCGACTTTGCTGTAACTCTACGTGATGGCGAGGGCAAAGTCATACCTTTCGAGAATGTTCAAGTTAGTGTAGACTCCACTGGTCGTGCCAACCAACTATTACGCCGCGTGGAAACTCGCCTCGACCCAGCTGATATCTTCTTCCCTTATCCACAGTACGAAGTTGAACTTCATGGTGATAATGAAGACAGTTTGCTTAAATACTACTGGATCACGGCCAATTGTTGGACTGATCTCGGCTACTGCCGCAATAACGGTTCACTTGAATAGTAGCCAATTGTGCTATAATAAATGAAGTAATTAAAGGAGTTGTATGGCAAAAGAATTAGAACAATCCAGTAAAACTTGGAAAAACTTGGAAGCTGCCTTTGCTGGCGAATCCCAAGCCTCTATCAAATACGGTTATTTCTCTTCTCAAGCAAAAAAGGATGGCTATGAGCAAATTGCTGCTATCTTTGACGAGACTTCGCATAACGAAAAAGAACACGCCAAGATGTGGTACAAGCTCTTGCACGGTGGCGCCGTAGCCGACACTGCAACTAATTTAGCTGATGCAGCTAAAGGCGAAAACTACGAGTGGACTACTATGTACGAAGATTTCGCCAAGACTGCTCGTGAAGAGGGATATGAAGATATCGCTGTCAAATTTGAACAAGTAGCCGCTATCGAAAAAAGTCATGAAGAGCGCTACCTCAAACTTCACAATGAAGTTGAGCATGATGTTGTCTTCAAGAGCGAGGAAGTTACAATCTGGAAGTGTCGCAACTGTGGCTATGTCTTTACTGGTGAAGAAGCCCCAGAAGTTTGCCCAGTTTGTGCTCATCCCAAGGCTTTCTTCGAGCGCCTTGCTGAAAACTACTAGAAAAGATCAAAAAAGTCAGGGTTTAACCTTGACTTTTTTGATAATGTGTGCTACAATAAGAAGATATGATAGATAAAATTCGCAATATCGCTATTATTGCCCACGTCGACCACGGTAAAACTACTTTAGTTGATGGGCTACTTAAACAATCCCATACTTTTCGTGATAATCAGGCCGAAATGTCCCAAACCTTGATCATGGACTCTATGGATCAAGAGCACGAACGGGGAATTACAATTACTGCTAAGCAAACTTCAGTTTATTATAAAGACTATAAAATCAACATTATAGACACTCCAGGACACGCTGACTTTTCCGGTGAGGTAGAGCGCACGCTAAATATGGCTGATGGCGTTCTTTTGGTAGTAGATGCACAGGAAGGTCCAATGCCACAGACTAAATTTGTTCTGCAAAAGGCCTTGTCTTTGCATCTTAAACCGGTGGTTATTATCAATAAAATCGACAAGCCGGCCGCCAGAATTGATGAAGTAGAAAGTGAAATTGCCGACCTCTTCCTGGAACTTGCCAGTGACGAAAGTCAACTGAATTATCCAATTTATTATGCGATTGCTCGCGATGGCAAGGCTGGCAAGACTACAGATCTGGACAATGATTTGCATGTGATTTTTGAATCGATTATTAACGACATTCCAGCGCCAAAGATTGATGAAGATGCATCCAAGGGTGCCCAGCTGTTGGTGGCGGCACTGGCAGCAGACAGTTATTTAGGTAAATACGCTATTGGCAAAATTTTCCGTGGCAAGCTCAAAAAAGGTGAGACAGTAATTGTAATACATACCGATCCCGAAACTGGAGAGTTGCAAAATAGCCGCGCCAAGATTGAAAACGTTTTTGCCTATAAAGGTCTTGGTCGCGAAGAAGTGCCTGAGGCTACGGCTGGTGATATTGTAGCAGTATCTGGCATTGCGCAGGCTAATATTGGTGACACAATTGCTACTGGAGAAACTCCCGAGGCTTTACCTACGATTGAACTCGAACCACCTACACTGAGTATTTATATCGGACCAAACACCTCGCCGCTCAAAGGCCAAGAGGGTGAATTTACCACTTCTCGCCAAATTGCGGAACGTCTGGAACGTGAGCTGGAGACCAATATTGCCCTCAAAATTGTACCTGATGGTCTGGGTTACAAAGTTTCTGGTCGCGGCGAGTTACATCTCTCAGTCCTGATTGAAACCATGCGCCGTGAGGGTTATGAGCTAGAAACTGGTCGCCCGGAGGTGGTTTATAAGGAGCTTGACGGTATCAAGCAAGAGCCAGTGGAGGAACTTACAGTTGAAGTTGACCCAGAATTTGTAGGCGCAGTCAGTCAAGAATTAGGAATTCGTAAGGCAGAACTCAAAAGCCAGGAGCTTACTAGTACTGGTAGTACTCGTTTTGTCTATGAAATCACAACTGCGGCTCTAATTGGTTTACGCAATAATTTACTTACCGCTACTAAAGGTACAGCAATCATGTCCACTTTGCCAAATGGCTACCGTCCTGTAGAAGGGAAATATAAACCCGAGCGTAACGGCGCATTGATTGCCTTTGAACCTGGCACTAGCACGGCTTATGCTCTGGATGCTGCTCAGGCACGCGGAATTCTCTTTATTCCGCCTGGAGTGCCAGTGTATCAGGGTATGATTGTTGGTCTCAGCAACAAAAAAGACGACCTCGATATCAACGTTTGCAAGGAAAAACAACTAACCAACATGCGTACGCACGCTAGCGATGGCGCAATTCAGCTCACGCCATATACGCAGTATTCGCTGGAGCAGTGCATTGACTTCTTGCTCGATGACGAACTCTTAGAAGTAACACCAAAATCTCTGCGTTTGCGTAAGCGTCAATTAGACCCAGTCAAACGCAAACGCGAAGCTCGCTCTTAGTATGTGCTAAAATTAGCAATAACACAGGCTTTTTGATAGGCTATGCAACTGTTTTTGTTTGGTGTGTTATAATACGGTTATGAATTTCAAAAATCCGTTTCGTAATCTTTTTGTTAAGAATACTATTGCTTCCACAGAAAATTCTCATGTTCAATCTGAGTCAAGCACAGATAATGGCTGGGAGGATTTAGCATCTATGAATTCCGATAGTCAAAGTACTTCCTTTGATAGCCTTTCTGAAGTTCCATTCGCTGGTGACACCAGCGTTACAGACTTTTCTGTAACGCCTGAGCAACGCTTAGCGGATGACTTGGAAATTGCTGGTATAGCTGCTGGCGAAAGCCCTGTTAGTATTGATTCAGAGCAACAAGGGACGATATCTTCGCCAGAAGTTCAAGCCTTTAAGAACTTTTTCAAAACTAATTTGCGCATTAAACGTGAGCTAATCCAAGCCGCCCCAAGTCTAGCCGATAACTACGATGAGGCTAGCCGAATGGATTACGTAGAGTCGGCATATCGCACCTTCAAGGATTTTCGCCCCGATTTTGCAGCAATTGAGCGTGATTTTCATTTTAGCCCCAATATATCTGAGCAAACTGATGCTTTTTTTGCGCGTGGAGTGGAACATTTTGTCCTTGATAGGTATGATTTTGGCATCACCAATGAGATTTATCGTAAAGAATTCACTGATTTGCGCCGCGATTTTGTCGAAAAAGTCAAAGACGAGTGCGTGGGCTACAAGCTTTTTGGTAGTCTTGACTCATTAATTTCCAGTTCTAAAACTATTAATGAACTTTTACACGCTTATCATAGTTATATTATGAACAATGAGCAAATCCTCCAAGGAGTTCCTGATATTACGCATAAAGATAATAATTACGGATGCACCATTACTTTGCGCGGCGATAAGTCAGGCTTATCTCAGCAAGTTTTTAACGCTATCCCATCAGACCTTGACATCAGTACAACTGATATTATTGCCGCAGGGGAAAATATCATGATGATGGTGCGTGACCGTGGACATGCGCTTACGATTAGCGCTGAACCAGATCATAGTAAACCAGACCAAATTTGGGTTGAATATAATGTCCCAAAATTATGCAATGTTGAAATGATTAAAGCTTTGCCCGGACTGGATGGCTATAGCGAGAATGGGGCACGGGGTAGGTTTATTATATCAAAAGGTGATTTAGGAGATAAAATAGCCAAATTTATCGCTCAAGTGCCAACTGATTCCGATATGTCATCGCCAGGTGGCGTACTTTATCAACCCGCTTCCTCACATCCCTAATACAGTACTCAGGCAGCGGAGGGAGAAACCGTACCAGCGATAGCTATTGCTCGACGGGTCGACATTGTAAGCATTATAATGTAAATTATATGCATAAGATGCGGATGAGTAAGCCCTCGACGTCCAGTAATCGCTAATATAACTAGCATATCTATTACCTTTAGGTAAATCTAGATCCCCGCTGCGCACGAAGTAGGTAGGATATTACTAATTCTATTGTTAGATATGTTCAGAGCAAAACCTATACCAGTGGTATAGGTTTTGCTAAAGACCAACAGGGGTAGAGATTCTATCAAACCTGTACTAGTGGTATAGGTTTAGTGCTTTTCGTGCGCAGCGGGCGAGTTAGTACAGCTGATGGTTGGATAAGGGCATTAGCTGGATTTGGACGCCTATGGTCGTCATACGCCTCTGGATTAAATACTGTAGCGTATAATCTTGCACTAGATACCACTACCGTCGATTCATCTTCTGGTCCAAATGCTCGCTATTTCGGTTTCCCCCTCCGCTGCCTGAGTACTGTATTAGGGATGTGAGGAGAGGCAGATAAATGATATAATATTTACATGTTAATTGACACGCATTGCCATCTGCACGATTCGGAGTGGTTTACGCCAGAGCAGGCGGATCAGTTTTTGCGCGAAGCTCACGATAATAATGTGCAAAAAATTATCTGTATCGGCACTAATCCAGAAGACTCTTTTAATGCACGGGATTTCGCTGAATCACACGATGATATTTATTGGACTTATGGCATTCATCCTGAATTTGCCACGGATGATAAGCGGTGGGATGAGGACATTTCGCTTTTTTTGGAGAGGATCCGGAGTTACGACGAGGAAGAGCGGCGCAACCCTGTAGCGACAGACGTCGCGGACGCGCCTCGAGGAAAGAAGGTGAAATGCTCTCGTGCGCCAGTTGCCATCGGTGAAGTTGGTCTGGATTATCATTATGATGGCTACGATCGTGCGGCGCAAATTCGCCTTTTTGAGCGCATGCTCCAGCTTGCTCTCGATCTACATCTGCCGGTTTCGCTCCATATTCGCGAAGCTTTTACCGATACCTTTGCCATACTAGACAACTTTCCGCAAATTACGGGCGTCGTGCATAGTTTCACTGGCTCCAAACGTGACCTGCGTCAGGCGCTGGAACGCGGCTTCTATATTGGCGTTAATGGTCTCTGTACTTATACTACCAACCCTTTACCTCCACTAGAAAAAATGGTCCTAGAAACTGACGCTCCATTCTTGACTCCAGCACCTTTCCGTGGTACAATAAACAAACCAGGATATGTTAAAGTAATTGCAACATATCTCACGGAAAAATTGGGTGTGGCAGAAGTAAATATAGTGGAGCAAACAACCCAAAATGCGAGAAACATTTTCCAAATCTAATTTTGACAGTTTAGATAAAGCCAGAATCTCTAATTTTTGCACGCCAGCCTCGGTTGAAATTTATCGTGAGTTGATGGGTGTAGCCCAGGAGATCGAAACATGCCGTGCGTCAGTTTAGGTTCTCACAGGACTTATAAAGCTAAAATCATGAAACCAGTAGACTCTGCGGTCAAGGAAGCAGAGCCAGTTTGCGTTGCAGATTTGACAAGTATTAGTCAAGAAACAGAACACCTTGTCAATGTTGCTGCCGTCGCAGAAGAAGTTTTGCAATCTGAGCAACTGCTTTCTAATCCACAGACCGTCACTATTACCTCTGCTGGTATCAAACCACTTAAGCAGCCCCTGTATTACAGAATCCAATCTGGGGTTTTGCGTCCGATGCAAGCCAAACGTTTGCGTCGTGCTGCAGTTAAGGCTGCTCGTCAGCCCCTTCACAAAACTGCACCTGTTGTCCCTGACGCCCCAAATAAAGCCCCGACATCAGCACCTCAAATCTTGCTTGATGGTACTAAAGTACAGATTCGCACTCACCGTAGCTCTGTATCGCATATCGGTCAAAAAATTATCCAAGGTGATGTCAAACCCAACTTTCAACCTAAACCCACCCGTAAAGCCGCCCGCCTTTTCAAATCTACCAAAAAACTTACAGACCAAACCGCCAAAAAAATTACCCTTGCCGCTCGCCAAATGCGTCGTCGCCCCAGCCGCGCCGAGCTTATTAACGCCGAATCAAAACTCGGTAGCACAATCTTTGGCCCAGTTCCAGACGGTCATCGTCGTGAGTTTTTTCACGACCGCGAAAATGTTTGGATTTGGCACGAAGACTGGCTTGACCATGAACGCCATCCACGCCAGCTCACTGTACGTTACGAAGTCCGACCTTCAGGCGTTTTCAAGAAGATTTCTGCTGGCAAATATGTTGAACTTAAGGGTACTGAACTGGAAAATTTTCGTCAAGCCACTAAGGTTTACCTTCATGTTATCAAACAAAAACTTTATCGTTACGCGAAATAATATATAATATAAGCATATGATTTATCTTGATCACGCCGCCGCTACGCCCGTTAGTCCGCAGGCTTTAAAAGCTATGTTGCCGTATTTTACGGAAGATTTTTTCAATCCTTCTGCGCCTTATCTGCCTGCCAAACATGTACGCGAGGCTTACGAATCGGCCAAAGATCAAGTTGCGCATTGCATAGGCGCAAAAGGTGTAGACTTAGTAATTACTGCTGGCGCCACCGAATCCATCAATCTCGCTTTTACTGCCTCTCATCATAAATCGCTTGTGCTTGCTATCGAACATACTGCTGTTCTTGCTGCCGCTAAATCTAAGAAATATGACTTAATTTCTGTTGATAAATTCGGGTTAATTCAGCTTGACGATTTGCGTCGTAAACTAGATGATGAAGTTGATTTCGTTTCGATTTCTCTAGCCAATAATGAGTTAGGTACTATCCAGCCGCTAGCGGAAGTCTCAGAAATCTTGCGCCAAGCTCGTCAAGATCGCTTGCAGAGAGGAATCACTACTCCACTTTATTTACATTCTGATGCTTCGCAGGCTCTAAATTTGATGGATATCAATGTTGCTCGCCTAGGAGTGGATTTGCTTACGCTTAACGCAGCTAAATGCAGTGGACCTAAAGGTATTGGAGCGCTTTATTTAGCACACGGTGTCAAAATTTCACCGCTTACTGTGGGTGGCGGGCAAGAACGCGGTTTGCGTTCTGGTACCGAAAACGTTCCTGGCGTTATTGGCTTTGCGACCGCTGCAACCGAAGCCAAGGCGCATCTATCATACCACCGTAAGCAATACCAAGAAATGGCTAAAGTTCTTCATCAAGAACTCGCACGTATTCCTATTGTAGCACAACATATAGAAAATGTCAAGCATGATCTTAATCTGGGAATATCACAGCCAATTTTCTTAGGTAATCCTAAACACCAGCTAGCGAGTTTCGTTCCAGTTTGTTTACCAGGAATTGACGCTGAACGCTTGATATATAAATTAGAACAGCAGGGAATTTTAGTTTCCACCGGTGCCGCCTGTGCTGCCAACAAGGGAACTAAATCTCATGTTTTAGCCGCAATCGGCCTCTCTGACGCCGAGATCGCAGGTAGCCTCCGCATTTCGCTTGGTAGTACCAATAATCTCGACCAAATCCGCCAAGCTGCCAAGATTATCTCTGACATAGTTCTGCGTGAATACTTCCGGGTGCAAAATTCTCTGCAAGGCATTAAAAGAGCGTCGAAGCTCGACGCGAAGAACGACAGCCCCGTAAAGACGGGCACTGGAGAGGATGCCTTGGTGGAGAATTTTGCACCCGAAGACAATTTGGAGAATTCTTATGCCTAAAGTCTATCTTGGCATGTCCGGCGGCGTCGATTCTTCGGTTTCTGCAGTCCTACTTAAAGAGCAAGGCTATGACGTTACTGGTATTTACATGAAAAACTGGTCTAAAGACCTCCCTGGCATGAAATGCCCTTGGGCTGAAGATCTTGCCGATGCCAAGCGTGTAGCTGTGCAACTAGATTTAGACTTTGAAGTCTGGGATTTTGAGGATGATTATAAACAAAAAGTGGTAGATTATATGTTGTCCGAGTTCCAAAAAGGTCGCACGCCAAATCCTGACGTAATGTGTAACGAACAAATCAAATTCAAGCTTTTCTATGACCGCGCTATCCAAAACGGTGCTGATTTTATCGCTACTGGTCATTACGCACGTGTCGGTGCAGCACAGGATATTGAGAGCGCCACCGCTCCGGCGGGTAATCATTGCTCCGTTAATAATATTCGTCTAATGAGGGCTATCGACGAGAATAAAGATCAAACTTATTTTCTTTACCGTATGAGTAATGCGGCTACAGCTAAAACAATTTTTCCAGTAGGAAATCTAACTAAACCTGAAGTTAAGGCCCTCGCTGCGAATAAAGGTCTTGATGTTGCCACCAAAAAAGAGTCCATGGGCGTTTGTTTCGTAGGTGAAGTTGGTATGAAAGACTTTTTGCACGAATATCTTGAAACTCAACCCGGAGAAATTCGTGAGATCGAAACTGAAAAAGTCCTGGGCTATCATGATGGCGCTATTTTTTATACTATTGGCCAGCGCCATGGTTTATACTTAGGCGGTGGCTTACCATATTATGTTGTCAAAAAAGATCTGGCAAACAATATCGTTTATGTTTCTCGCAATCTTAATCATGAGTTGCTTTGGACGAACCAGCTTAAACTTGAAAATCTCCATCTTCGCACCGACCTACCCACCTCTGGCAAAATTCAGGTACGTCTCCGTCATCGCGCGCCGCTGCTTGAAGCCGCCGTTGTTCTTCGGGAATCCCCGCAGGCTACGGTCGAGGACGAAGATGTGCGCCGCCCGCGACGGCGGGCTGGCACGGCATCGTGTCCCGAAGAAGTAACAAAGGGTTCAAGCAAACTCGGCGAACTGATATTTACTACACCCATCAAACGCCCCGCTCCTGGGCAATCTGTCGTGTTTTATGATGGTGAAATTTGCCTAGGCGGAGGAATCGTTGCTGAGTAGTATGTGCTAGAATAAGTCTTGTGGATACTCGTCCATGGGACCTCAAAGCAGCCTGAGTTCACTCCTCCGCTCGCCTACAGCTCCCAACAGTCAAGATCGTGAAGCGCCCCTCTTTAATTTTTAAGAGAATTTAGAGGTTTGTCTGCTTTTGGCTACGGCCCAAATCGTAAAAAGTCGCTTCTATCAATGGTCTATTCTTATTTCCGAGCTCGTATTCCGGGGTTCTTTCTGCGGGTTGGGTAGTCGTTGATTTTTTGGACATTTTTCCGTAGCACTTCGTGCGCAGCGGGTATGTCAACTTACCTAATACTGCTGGTACTTTGAGGAACGCTGGCATCAACGGCAACTGGTGGTCGTCGCGCGGTGATGCCGCTACCAATGCGTACAACCTCAACTTTAATGCTACTGGCGTCAACCCGTCGAACGGCCCGAATAACCGTTGGCATGGTTTCCCCCTCCGCTGCTTTCTATTTGCCGCGGTGGGGTGCCGATCTTACGCCACCCATTTAGAGTAAAATGTGTTATAATTAAACAATGAATGCAAATGAAATCCGCCAAAAATTTTTAGATTTTCAAGTTAAGCACGGCCATAAAGTTATCCCACCTGCACCTTTAGTGCTCGAAAATGATCCTACTACTTTGTTTACTGGTTCTGGTATGCAGCCACTTTTGCCATATCTCTTAGGCCAGCCTCATCCTGAAGGCGTGCGTCTTACCGATTCTCAGCCTTCCATGCGCTTGCAAGATATCGAAGATGTGGGTGATCCGCGTCACACTACCGTTTTTGAAATGCTTGGTAACTGGTCGCTTGGAGATTATTTCAAAAAAGAGCAAATTCAGAATTATTTTGAGTTTCTCACAAAAGAAATTGGTTTAGATCCAGAGCGGATTTACGTAACTTGTTTTATCGGTGATGATAAATACGGCATCCCCAAAGATACCGAGGCTGCCGAGATTTGGCAAGAAGTTTTCAGAAATGCTGGCGTTGAAGCCAAAATTGCTGAAATCGGTAGTGCTCAGGATGGTGACAAGCGTGGTATCAAGCCAGGCGAACGGATTTTCTTCTACGATGACAAGGAGAACTGGTGGAGTCGTGGTGGTGGTATCGAAACCACTCCACTTGGCGACCCTTGCGGCCCTGATTCTGAGGTCTTTTATGATTTTGGTGAAGATAAGCAAGACGTAGCTAAATATGGACAAGCTCATCCAGCTTCCGATGGTGCTCGCTTTATGGAAATCGGTAACCAAGTCTTCATGCAATATAAGCGCAAAGAAGATGGCACTTTTGAGGAACTCGAACACAAGAACGTCGATTTTGGTGGTGGTCTAGAGCGTCTCGCTGCGGCAGCGATGGGTAGTTTTGATGTCTTCAAAATTTCATTAATGGCGCCAATCATTTCCAAACTTGAAGAGATTTCTCATAAGAATTATGACAATAATACTGACGAAATGCGTATTATCGCCGACCATCTTCGCGGCGCATACCTTTTAGCAGCCCAAGGTTTACAGCCTAGCAACAAGGCTCAGGGTTATGCCCTCCGACGTTTGGTGCGTCGTGCCGTACTCAAAGCTCTCGACCTTGGTATTGGACAAGAATTCCTTGCTCAGATTATCCCGGTAATTGCCGAAAATTATCAAGAACTATCTGACGATATTTTGCCATGTCGCGCGCAAGTACTAGATGTTCTCACAAAGGAAGAGGCTGCTTTCCGTAAAACCATTAACAAAGGCGTCAAAGAATTGCAAAAGATGGCTCAGACCGACACCACAATTGATGGACAAGAGCTATTTAAGCTACAGGACACTTATGGCTTCCCACTCGAACTCAGTGTCGAAGAAGTTTATAAGATGGGTCTAAACCTTTCTCAAAATTATCAAGATGAATTTGAAGCCGCTTTGAATGAACAACGTGAACGCAGTAAGACTGCATCGAAAGGTATGTTTAAAGGTGGTCTGTCAGATACTAGTGATCAAACCGTCAAATATCACACTGCTTGCCATCTGCTTCTGGCAGCATTGCAGCAGGAAATCGATCCTAGTATCGGTCAAAAAGGCAGCAATCTTACTCCAGAACGCTTGCGTTTTGACTTCAATATCGACCACAAACTTTCTCCAGAAGAAATCGCCAAAGTCGAAGCTCGTGTTAACGAATGGATTTCGGCAGATTTACCAGTAGTTTTTGCCGAATATGATAAAGATTATGCATTTGATAGTTTACACGCTCATGGTAGTTTCCGCGATCGCTATCCCGATCGAGTGACGGTTTATGCCGTTGGTGATGGTGACACGCCCGAAAACATTCAGACTCCAATTTCTATCGAAATCTGCGGTGGTCCACACGTCTCCAGAACTGGGGAATTAGGAAAATTCAAAATTACCAAAGAAGAATCTTCTAGCGCCGGCGTGCGGCGCATCAAAGCTGTGTTAGAATAAAACCAAGAAACAGAAGGTTGACGTTTTGAGCTTTTAGCGTTAGAATGAGAATATAAATTGGATTAGTTGTCCTTAGTCTTATGACTGAGGACAACTTTTATTTTAGATTCATCAGATAACTGAAAATCCAAAGATAAAGTAATCTTTTTCATACTCACCTTTCCTCACTTTCAAACTACTATTGACAAAATACTAAATCTATGCTACAATGAAGACATGACATACATAATTATGTCATCGCATAACTAAAGTTTGAATATAGCCACACTTACTGGTACCAGTATTTTTATGCAACGGGCATAAAAATACTCAGGCTTTAGTGTTTAATAGTCTACTCAGAGTAACTTTGCCCTCTGCATCCATTAACTTAGTGGAAGTTGAGGGCAAAGTTCAGAATTTGCCCAGAATTAGGACTCAGGAATTCAGAATATTCATTTAAGGAGGAACAAACATGAGCAAATTCACCAATCTTCAGTCTTTTGTCGAACCAAACACCACACTTTTCCCGCAGGAAGTTGATGTCATTCAGGCAATTATCCGTGAAACGTTGGCATTCCTTGGGGAACAGCCCACGCAGGGTACTTTTATCCTGGACGGACAGAAAACTGGCGAGGATGCGAAATGTATCTTACGCTTTAATCTAGAAGATGGTCCGGGAGTTTGGCAAATTGGTACCAATGGATGCGCCACCACAGATGCCTTAGCCGAGAGAGCAATTAATGGCATTTTGTCTTGGCCGAAACGGACGCCATATCCTTGGCCTGACGGGCACAGGCGCTCCAGTCAGTTTTCCAGCAAGGTCCATCATCGGTCAGAGTTAAGGGTGTTAGTTTTAAATACCACCTATGGGCGGTTTTTAGCGAGCTGCTACTTTGGCTTTTCTGAAAACCGGCAGAACAGAAACGTTGCGATATTAAATGCCGTAGCAGAAACTTTTGCCCAGATGGGAAAAGAGGACAAGGGCTTGCAGAATTCAGTACAGCAGACACGGGCTTGGGCTACGTCTCTCGACAAGGATGTTATCCAACTTGTTCAGCAGTTGTTTAAAGAATGCACCTTGCTGGAACTGGAAACCTGGCGTAACTGGCACGAGCCAGCAAACGGCTCTGGAGATTTGACACTGTTTTTTGAGTAGGCTAAAAACCGTCGCGGATTAAGTCCTCGGCGGTTTTTACATTTTTAGTCTTCTACCATTCGCTCATCATAGCGCATACGCGAAGCTGAGTGCCTTGCGCGGCGGCGATGATGGCGCAAATGTATTAAATAAAATGCCATTCCTAGCTGTACCACCGTAATAATCGCCGAGGCACCCAAAATGAAACCAACCCCTAAGTCATACATTGCTCCACAAAGCAGCATCCCAACAGCTTCACCAGCAAAACTCATCACATGTTTGACTGTGCTATAACTTAGTTGATGACGGTTATCCACTAGATTTATATAGCAACCATCGGTTACATCTTCATAAGCCGTAGAAATCAAAATCGACCAAGTAATTGTCAGCATCGAAACAAACGGGTCGTCCGCCAGAATTGCAATCACATAAGCCAGCAACCGAATTCCAAATTTCAAAATCAGCGTCAGATAATCATTCTTGGGCGTAAAGTATTTCAGCGCCAGCACACCCACCACATCGGACAATAATCCGACAATTAGCAAATAATTCGTCGCCGTACTGGCAGAAAAATCGAGATAATTTGTTAAAACCAGCATTTTTAGCCCCAGCGCCGCCGCAAACGACATTGCCGCCAAGAAAGCATAAATCATATAGCAAACTTGCAGCTTGCTCTTCAGGACATATTTCAGAATCGAATCGCCCCGCGGCGGTTCTTTTTCGGTCACCTGCACCTTGAAGCTCGACATTACCAAAATTGCCAAACAGAGAAAAATCACCGAAATCATCAAACAAGCATTATAGTCAATCAAATTTCCCAGTACACTTTGACCTAATACTACGCCACCAATTAGCACTCCAATATCGCGGAACCAGTATTCTACCAATTTGCGCTTACTATAAATCTGATTATTTTTGATGATAGTTGTGATTAAAGGGTAGACACTGGCCACAATCAGATAACTTGTGATTACGTCTATTACCGTGCAGACGCTCATCGCTCCAAAGTTACCCGTGGCATCCAATCCGCGCAGGACTAGCAAATCAATTAACTTGATACCTAAGACCACTGTCATAAAAGTTTTGAGATGGCGTACTTTGAGACGATAGCCCACAAAAATCACCCCTACGACGCTCAACATCAGTCCTAAGCTGGTCACCATGCTTACTTCAGTCGCTTCAAAACCATTATCTTGTAGCCACAGCTGGCGAAAATTTTCCCACAAGCCCACCGAAGTGCTAAAAAATGCCAACATCGCCAAAATCTTACGTTCGATTTTGGCTTTCTTGGATAGGGCACGGTGTCTTTTCATATTTTTGCAGCAAATAAATGTTTATTTTGAATGACCTTTTGCTACTATTCTAACATAAAAAGTATCGTTGTGGCAGAAAATGCTGAGGGTTTTGACATAAAAACGCCCCAGTTCGCTGTCTTTCGACTTTGAACTGGGGTTACGCCTATCTTATACTACCATGCCGCCAGCCGCTACACTATCTCGTGGATATCCCACATTGTCAGGTGGAAGTTTACCATCGGGATTGCTCTCAATGCACTGAGGTCGTACTCGAACCAATCGTCCGTGGTTGCTTCTTTGAGTGCCTCCTGTATTGTCCGCAGGAGGATTACGCATATAGCGACATCTTCCTCGGCTGTCAGAGCACTAAAGCAGATACGGATTTCGCCCCGGAAACCATTGGACCCAGTCACAGGAACCCTGATACCACCGGCAAAAACCGTGATACTAAATTTGTCGCGCAACCATTCATGATGGCGCCTCAATAACTGTCCGACATCCTCCAGTTTCTGGATTTCCTGAAACATTGGGTCATTTTTGACTTCGTAATATCGTAGGTAATTCAGTAATTCCTCCAAGTCCATCAGTCCAGTTGCTGCCCGATTGCACCACTGTGTCAGAGTTTTCATTTTTACCTCGCAAAAGCTGCCACTGGTGCCGTTGGACGCACGCAGATTAAAAACAGTCGGCTCCTCATAAGGATACTTTGGGTCGTGGAAATCAGTGGCATTGTTGGCGCTGACAATCTCTAAATCGTCAATCTCAATCGCCGCCTGGAATCCGTTCGGCAGATTCTCAGCGAAATCATTTTCGATTCGCGCCAGCCTCCGGGTTACTTTCGCCTTTACCGTGTTGAATTCCTTAGCATAGGACTCTGTACAACTGAAATTAGTGTTTATCATTTTTATTTCCTCCTGAAAAGTTCTCTACGGTTCACCGTAGGATATAAAGCCACGAAAAATCAAAAATAGCTTTATATCCTACGACGAATTACGTGATTTCTACAAAAAAGAAAGAAATAGAAATGTTTTCACATTAAAACAAGTAGGCTATTAATGTGCTTGTCAGGAAGATTCCTGCACTCTGTCCTTTCATTATAGCACACATACACTAAAATGTCAATAGTAGAACAATATAATTTTGAACCTTACCGAAAATACCATTTTCAAAAGATCGGCACCCCGCCGCGGCATAAAACCAGGCAGCGGAGGGAGAAACCGTTGTAACGATTGCTGTTGTTTGACGGAGCGACCGCGCCAGAAGTCTGTAAGTAAAGGTCATAAGCGTTGGTAGCAGTTGAATATGCCCGCGAAGACCACCAAACACCTTCGGCGCCAGCGTTCCTGAAAGTACCAGCAGTGTTAGGCAAGTTGATCCACCCGCTGCGCACTCGTCACACCAAGATAATCAAATCGCCATGATACCTCACAACTAGAACCGACACGAAAAACAGTTTATATAGAAGTTCATTTTTTAATATCTTTGTTCGTAATCAAAGCATATCTAGCCTTCATTTTCTCTTATTAAACTAAAAGGAGAACTTCACGATCTTTTTCCGAGAACCTCTAGCTGGCGGAGGAGTGAACTCTAGCCGCTTTTGGTGCCCATGGACTAATTCCACACTTTTATTGTAGCACTCTTGCCAAACCCCACTTTTACCACAAACACTATTGACAATTTTACAATTCTGTGCTACAATGTAAGTATAAGGACGTAGTATGTATACTACGAGCCACAAGTTTTTAACACATAAAACCTAGTGGCTCGTCAGAGCCCTTAGGTATATTAAAAGCTTGTGGTGTAAATAGTATAGTAATCCAAAAACTAATACACAGAAAGATATCATAGGAGGGAATTGATATGTTAGTTAAACAGTACAACCTGCGCGCTGATGTGGGCAACGAGGAATATCCATTTTGTATTTGCAATGTTAAGCCGAAAATATACAAAAGGCTTGATTATGCGGAGCCGCCCACCCCAGAAGAAATGGAAGCGCCAGCTTTAGAAATTATCCCAATGCTTGAAGATAAAGAAAAATTTTATACTCAACTTTCTACAGGCTATGTTGGTGATGATGAGTGTGATGCTCCTATTGGTGATGAGATTATGGAGGCAATGCGAGGCCAGAGCAAGGACTGGAAAGTTATACGTTGTGGTATGATGTTATGTGGTTTGGTATTTGTCATAGTGAATCCAAAGGTCTATGCTTCTGGAGTAAAGATTGAACCCGGCGATGAACTTTATGGTTCGTATGATGCGGAACTTGAAGGGGGTGAAGTTTATATATGGTTAGACCGCGAAACTGCTGGCGATACTGATTTTAAGTTGAAAGTCAAAAGATACAATAAGAAAGGCAAACTAAAGACGTTTCACAAATATCGCATTGCTGCATGGTCATATTCTGTTAAACTAACGGAATATGATAAACATTTTATACGCATCAGTGAAATCAAGTATGAAACAAAAGGTGATGAAGATAACAAAATCCATGTCAAAGAGTTTTATGGTTGAACTATTCATACACCACAAAGCAGAAACCGCCCAATATCATCGGGCGGTTTTCTCATACTCAAAACAAAATTGACAAAAAATCAATATCATGGTCAGGGTGATGAGACTTGAACTCACGACCTCGCAGTCCCGAACCGCGCGCGCTACCAACTGCGCCACACCCTGTCAAAACCTTCTAGATTTATCTATATTTTACCACAAAACATCAGGCGTGTTATAATAATCTCTATGAACAAGCGTACGGGAATTATTATTGCAGTTATTATCTTAATTTTCGCTGGATTTTTAGGCATTTCGATTTGGCAGGGGCGTAGTGCTGAAAACCCATCCGGCAGCGCCATAGTCGTGCCTTCATTGTCAGAGATTGAAGAAATTTCGCTAGGAAATAACTATAATGGCTATGACTTGAACAGTATAATTCCAGCCGATGGTTTTTCAGGGAATCTGCCAGAAAATATCAAGGGTGACGCTGATAAAGCCAAAGTAATTTTATATGAATATGCCGATTATCAATGTGAGCATTGTGCCGCGATGAACCCTTATCTCAACCAGATTCTGGAGGAGTATGGCGATAAGGTAGCATTAGTGTTTCGTACCTATATTATGCCCTATCATAATAATGGTGTAATTACGGCTGCCGCTGCTAACGCTGCAGCTATTCAAGGATATTGGCCTGAGATGAAGGATGTTTTGTTTGCTAACCAAAATGAGTGGTACTACGCTAAAGCTTCCGAAATGCCAGAGTATCTCGACCGTTATTTCGAGGCAGCAACTAACGGTAAGGGTGACCTTGAAAAATTTCATCAAGATATGCAGAGCGAAGCCGTCAAGCATAAAATTGCTTTTGATATGGGTCTGTCCGAGAAAGCTGATTTGCAATGGACACCATCTGTTTATGTTGGTGACAAATTTATGAATCAAAAGGAAATCGGTGGCACTTACGACGAATTTTTGCAAGCCATTCGTAATGAGATTGATAAGCAACTCAATAACTAAGATTACCCAAGCTCTCCCAGATATTGTGATATAATTACTATAGATATGGACGCAATCTTAGGAGGTCTAAACCCAGCTCAGCGTGAGGCGGTCGAAACTTTGACTGGTCCAGTTTTGGTGCTGGCAGGAGCTGGCTCGGGCAAGACTAAAGTCCTCACCCACCGTATCGCCAATCTAATTGCTCACGGCACTCGCCCAGACCAAATTCTTGCTGTCACTTTTACTAACAAAGCTGCTAATGAAATGCGCCAACGTTTGTGGGGGCTACTCGAGCGTCAGCGCGAAGATATGATTGGTCGTCAAGATTTGCAAGAGGAGTACGTACTGAAATTTGGGCAGGCCGCTGGGACTAACCCCAAGAACCAGAACGATGTCCCCAGAAGTTTTATGCCTTATATGGGGACATTCCACGGGATTTGCGTGCGGTTGCTACGGATCGAACATCAAGCAGCCGGTATCGCACGCAATTTTACGATTTATGATTCAGACGATCAGCTTACTCTAATTCGTCGCTTGCTACGTGACATGAAGCTCACCAAAGACAAAAGCCTCACTGCTAAAATCGTCCACGGTCAGATTTCGCATTGGCAAACTATAGGTATGACGCCAGCCGAAGCGCGTAAAGAGGCTTTTTATCCTAATCAAAAACAGACGGCTGAGGTTTTTGCCCGCTACGAGCAGGAAAAGCAGGCCGCTGATGCCTTAGATTTTGATGACTTATTGCTTAAAACTGCCAACCTTTTCCAGAACAATTCCGAAATTCGACACAAATGGCAACAAAAGTTTCGTCATATTTTGATTGACGAGTACCAAGACACCAACAGTGTGCAGTATCGCCTAATTAAATATTTAGTCAACGAAGAACGTAATATCTGTGTAGTAGGCGACGATTGGCAATCGATTTACTCTTGGCGGGGAGCGGATTTCACTAATATTCTTAATTTTGAGCGCGATTTTCCTGGCGCTAAGGTGGTAAAGTTAGAGCAAAATTACCGTAGTACTGGTAATATTCTGGCCGCCTCACAGCAGATTATCAATCAAAACAAGACTCGCACTGATAAAACTCTCTTTACCGAGGCTGGTAAGGGCGATCCAATTACCGTCGAGGGTCTGATGGATGAAACGGGAGAGGCTAATTATGTCGCTCGCCAAATTATGCGTCTTAGTCCGGGCAGAAATTATAGTGATTTTGCGATTCTCTATCGTACTAACGCCCAATCTTATGCTTTCGAGAAAGCCTTTATGGCTTTAAAAATTCCTTATAAAATCATTGGCGGTGTACGTTTTTATGACCGTAAAGAGGTGAAAGATGTTCTAGCGATTCTTAAATTATTAGTTAATCCACGTGATCGTGTTAGCCTAGAACGTTTAGCTAAAAATATTTTACCTGGCGTAGGGGCTTCGTCAGTAGAAAAAGTTTTTAGTTTTTTCGACACCAATCCCGATATGACTTTGCGTGAAGCGGCAGAAGTTTTGAGTGCTCGGGCCAAGGTATCTTTACTGCGCGTAGCGAATTTTATCGAGCAATACCAAGAACGCACAACCGATACTGACCTAAGCGAAGTACTGGGTGCAGCAGGCGCCGAGATTATGGCTGGTGCTACAGCATTAGTTCCACCCGAAGAAATCGTCGAGCAAGCTGTCAAATATTTTGATTTTGCCCATCTTGTCCATAGCGAGACTCCAGAAGGCAGCGAGCGTATGCAAAACCTCGAGGTTTTGGCAAGCAATGCTAGCGCCTACGTCTCAATTGACGAATTTTTGGCTGATGCCGCCCTGCTTAGTTCAGCTGACGAAACCACCGATAAAAATTCCGTCTCTTTGATGACTTTACATGCAGCCAAAGGTTTGGAATTTCCAGTGGTTTTCATTGTCGGTCTAGAAGAAGGGCTTTTCCCTAGTAGTCGCGCTGGAGAATCGGAGGAAGAACTAGAAGAAGAGCGTCGTTTAGCCTATGTAGGCATGACGCGTGCCATGAAAGATCTCTTTTTGACTTTTGCCAGCTCGCGCTACGCTTTTGGTGGCCGTACCTATAATGCCCCATCGCAGTTTTTGCTTGAACTTGGATATAATCCTTATGGCTCGGGTGGCTTTGGCGAATCCGGTGAATTTGATGTTGAGATAAGTAACGCTGATGCTGGGGCTCCAGGTATCTTTGGCGGTGACCCAGATGGGGAATTTAGCAACTTTGATAGTGATTTAGCCTCCGATTTCGACCCTTTCCCTGATGATTTACCAGTTTTTGAGGGCTAAATTTTAATAATAGCCATAAGAGGCTTGACAATTTAGCTTATCTTTGCTATAATAGGAGTGCAATGATTAAATTGCATTCAAAAGTTAGAAATTTTTGCTGCTTTGCGCTAATAGCACTAGCGGGCATAGTTTTGGCGGGCTCCTGTTTTTCTCGGAGCAGCGTGGCTTTTGCTGAAGACGAAAATTCTGATAATGAAATGCATTTTGTCACAATCTATGATGACGGTTCTTATCTTACCGTTAAAACTTCTGCACCCACCGTGAAAGACGCGCTCGAACGGGCTGACATTATGATCAATGATGCTGATTTAGTGGAACCAGCTTTGGACTCAGCCATTGATAATAATGAATACAATATCAATATTTATCGTGCTCGTCCTGCACTAGTGATTGATGGGATCAATCGGCGTTATATCATGACCGCAAGTTATGATCCTAAAACTATTGTACGTGAAGCGGGATTAACAATATATGACGGCGATCAAATTATATCTGAAGTAAACCAAAATTTTCTAGAAGCCGGAGCGGTATCGACCTATCGTGTAGAGCGTAATGGCGGACGCACCCTGACAGTAGAAGAAGTCATACCATATGCTACAGAGACCCGCTATGATTATAACTTGGCTAAAGGTGAGCGCCAACTAGAACAGGCGGGCGAGGATGGTCGGCGTGTTAGCATTTATACAGTGAAATTTGAAAATAATATTGAAGTTTCGCGTGAGTTAGTCTCTGAAACTGTGGCCTTGGAGCCTATACCAGAAATTATAGTGGTTGGAGCCAAGGCAGCAATTCCGCCAGAACGAGCGCAGTGTGCTAACTGGGCGCGTGAGGCTGGTGTGGCTGAAGAGGATTTGCAAGTTGCCCTTGATTTGATTTACCATGAGTCGGGATGCCGCTATAATGCAACTAACGCTTCTTCTGGGGCCTATGGCATACCTCAAGCCTTGCCGGGCAATAAGATGGCTAGCAAAGGCGGCGACTGGGAGACTAACCCAGTTACACAGATTCGCTGGATGATTGATTATGTAAAAGGACGCTACGGTGGTTGGCAAGAAGCTATGAACTTTTGGCGCTGTCTTGGTACCTGTACTTCGAAGAACGGTACCGTTAAAAACAAAACTAGTTATTGGTATTAAAATGAAAAATAATAAAGCTTTGGGGCAGCACTGGCTAAAAAATCGGGAAATTTTGGATGGAATTGCTCAATTAGCTCGAGAAGGTCAATCCGAAAATGCTGTGTGTCTGGAAATTGGCCCAGGTTTGGGTACCTTAACTTCCAGCCTTTTGCGTAGATTTCAAGAAGTAATTGCTGTAGAGTTCGACCAAAAACTAGCCGAGAATCTACCCAAATCTTTTCCAGGTAAGAACTTACGCGTCGTTCAAGGTGATATTCTACAAACGAACATTGCTCAGCTTGTTGGTGACCGAGACTATATTGCAGTAGGGAACATCCCATATTATATTACTTCGCCTATTGTACGTCATTTATTAGCTGCAGACCCAGCGCCGCAACAAATTGTACTTCTAATGCAAAAAGAGGTAGCAGAAAGAATTGCCGCTGAGCCAGGTAATCATAGTCTGCTTTCACTTTTTGTACAAAACCAGGCGGAAGCCGAGCTAGGACCTGTGGTAAAAGCGGCAGAGTTTACTCCACCGCCAAAAGTTGATAGCCAAGTAATTATTTTAAAACCTCTCGATGAATCGCTAATTTCAACAGCAGCGCTAAAATTAGCCAGTCAAGGTTTTAGTAACCCGCGCAAAAAGCTAAGCGCAAACCTCGCTACTGTTAGCCAAACTAAGGCAGAATGGGAAGCCATTTTGCAACAATGTAGTATTAATCCAGCGGCTCGAGCGCAGGATTTAGATTTGTGGGACTGGCAAGAACTTGCAAACTTTGTAAAAAAGTCTTGATAAAATTAAACATAAGCGTTAAAATAATAACAAATTGTATTAACATAACGCACAACGAAAAACAGGCAAAAAGGGAGGCAAAATGAACCCTGAAGATAACAACTTAAATCCAAATCCAGGTATGCCGGGGGCTGGAATGACGAACGATCCACTTAGTGGTACTGGCGGTTTGAATATGGCTGATGGTTTAGCCTCGGCTCAGGATAACTTGACTTCAGCTGGACTAGCTGCTAGTACTGGCGGAGGAGTCATGGACCTTAATCAGCTGGGTGCAACTGCACCAGAGGCTGTAATGACTCCTCCGATTGATGAGCCGCTAATCCCAGCCGCACCAGTACCTGGTTCGATTGGTAGTGTGACATCTGTGCCTCCAGTTAATGCTGGAGCTGTTGATGTAATGCCGATGGATACTCCTAGTCCGGTAGCTGGTACGCCTGTGGCAGAGCCAGCGCCTGCGCCATATAACCCTTTTGCCGCTCCGCAGCCTACTGCTACATCTGCCTCCAATCAACCTGCAGGTACAGCCCCAAATCCTGCATTTCAACCAGCTGTGCCACCTAAGAAATCTAAGATGCAAATGTCTCCTCTAGTGATTGCATTGGGTATCATATCTGCTATTTTGCTTGTGACGACAGTCGTGTTTGTAGTCTTGTATATCAACGCTAAGAACATCCCTCCCAAAGTAGTTTACATGGATAGGCCAAATGAAGAATCTAATGCGCGCATCGAGATGTTAACTTGCTCACACGAAACCGATTTTGCGGGTTATGCAGGTTTGGGAGAGCCAGCAATTGGTTCAGAAACGATGACTGCGAGTTACACTAATAATGATTTGCGGGCGGTTTCAATGGATTACGCTATGCGTTTTGCGGACGAAGGCGCTGCTAATTTAGCCCAGTCGAACTTTGCGGCTGAGCGGGCACCAGTGCTAGAAGCAATTACTAATTCTTTTGCGGTTAACTATAACGTGGATGGCGGGAATCTAGATATTGAAATCGTGTCTGGACGTGATGCTTTTACCGAAAGCGATGCAGCTGTGCTGATGTACGGGCTTGATAATGGTAACTCTTCAGTTTCATTAGATGCCGTGCGTGGTCTTTACGAATCTGCTGGATATACTTGTTCTGTAGAATAAGTCTTCTTAAAACAGGCTATCGAAATAGCCTGTTTTTTGTGGTATAATAATATTATGTCAAAAGTTTATATCTGTACTGCAATCCCTTATGTCAATGGTAATCCACACATCGGTCACGCCATGGACTATCTTTTGTCGGATGCTTATGCACGGTTTCGGCGAAAAATCGGGGACGAAGTTCGTTTTCAGGTAGGTACAGACGAGCATGGCAATAAGGTATATAGTACCGCAAAGAAAAATAATTTACCAGTTGAAGAGTATGCAGCACAGAACTCCCAGAAATTTCAGGACTTTGTTCAAAAACTCAACATTAGTTATACCGATGTAATTCGTACTACAGATCCAGAACATGTTCGCCGTTGTCAAGAAATTTGGCAGAAGCTCACACCACATATTTATGCTGCAGACTATGATGGTTGGTATTGTGAGGGCTGCGAGCGCTTTATCACGCAAAAAGAATACGAAGAGGATGGCGGCGTTTGCCCGGATCATCAGAAGCCTTACGAGCGACTAACTGAAAAGAACTATTATCTGCGCATCTCTGACTTTAAGGATGATATTCGTGAACAGATTGAGTCTGACAAAATGCTAATTCTTCCAGAATTTCGCAAGCAAGAAATGTTACGTCTACTAGAAGACACCCCAGATATCTCGATTTCACGCCCTAAGAAACAATTGAGCTGGGGTGTGCCAGTGCCTGGAGATGAATCCCAAGTCATGTATGTTTGGCTTGATGCCTTGTCGAACTATATTACTATTCTAGGCTATCCTGATCAAGATATCTCGGAGTTTTGGCCCGCAACGGCACAATTTGTGGGGAAAGATATTTTGCGATTCCACGCGATTACTTGGTCGGCAATTTTGTTGGGGTTGGATTTGCCTTTGCCACAAACCTTAGTTTCCCATGGGCATGTACTAAGTAACGGTCAGAAAATGAGTAAAAGCCTAGGGAATGTAATTGATCCGATCGAGGTTGTTGAACGTCACGGTCTGGAGGCATTCCGTTATTATTTTTCACGTCATATTGATACCTTTGTTGATTCTGATTTTACCTGGGAAAAATATGATGAAGCCTACAATAACGAGCTAGCCAATGACCTAGGGAATCTCGTACAGCGCCTTGCGACACTTTGTTCTAAGAATGAAGTCAGAGGAGTAAATCCCGATGAACTGCAAGCTTTAGAGCCAGAGTACATCGCATTAATGGGGAACTTTGAATTTTCCAAGGCTTTTGACTATACTTGGTCTAAAATCCGATCTCTAAATAAAGATATCGACCAGTCTAAACCCTGGGAACTAACTAAAAACGGAGAGGTAGAAAAAGCTCAAAAAGTTCTAAATGAATTGGTGGTTAAATTAGTGCATGTCGCGCACTTATTGGAACCATTTTTACCAGACACGGCTGCCAACATTTATCAAATTTTTGGCATCGAAAACGTTATTGAACGTCCAAAAACACCTCTATTTCCTAAAAACTAATCATTTTTTATACCAATAGCGTTCGCCACTGAGTAGATCATAAGTGATTAGTTCATAAGCCTTTAACGCATTGGTCGCCTTTGGCTCTTGATTCTCGAGATAAGCCTGAGCTAGTATCGGCATATCTACGCAGACATCATCTAAGACATACATCAGAGTTGGCTTTTTAATGCCCAGAAGATTGTATAACGTATTTGTGAGGCAGTTTGGTGTAGTTGTGGGAAGATTAACGTTTTTGGATGTAATTCTGAGCTGATGCTCCTGATTTAGCTTTCTTACCTCATTTACAGTATAAGTACTTTCGATATCGAAGTTGGCATAGAAAAAATACGGTGTCAAATGTGCCAAATCGCGGTCGACTTTTTCTCCAGAAGTGATATAGGCACTAATGGCTCCAGAGGCGTGATCCCCAAACCACAAAACTACAGTTTTTTCTTCTAGTTTATCTATTTCATTAAGGAAGTCTCCTAGGTATTCGTCAGCATAATGCAGACTTTGAATACTGTTCTCAACTGTATCGGACTTGAAATACCCAGTCAGCCTATAATCTAGGCGTGCATACTGAGCACTATCATACGGAGCATGGTTTTGCATAGTGATGGCGCTAACTAAGTGCTTTTGTGATTTATCTTTCAAGATGTCAAGTATTTCCTGATAGACTGCACTATCACTAATATAACCTACGCCATTTTCTTTTGTCTGATAGGTCATTTTGTCTAAATCAATAAACTCTTCAAAACCCATTTTTTGGTAGTTAAGATACCGTTTGTAGACATTGCCATCATAAGCATGAATTGCTGTAGTGCTAAAGTTATTCGACAAGGCCAGACTGGCGACACTTTCGAGACTGGGCAACTTTGGAATAATAGTTGTATATGGCGTTGTGCCTGTCCAATAATTAGTTAATCCAGTAAATACCTCAAATTCAACGTTAGCAGTTCCGCCACCAAACTCAGGCGAGTACATATAGCCACTAGGGTAATCTCGAAAAACCTTGCGTAGGTTTGGTAACGGGTCACCACCAGTATGAGGGTAATATTGAGTAAGTAGTTCTGGATCATAAAATGTTTCATCCAGGACCACAATCAAATTGTCCACCACATCGCTTAGCTTGCTTCCAAAAGCTTTTTCCTGGATTTGCTCATAGCGCGCTTTAATTTCGGCGATAGTTTCAGCACTATAGTTCTCTGGTTCGCTTGCTTTTAGCCTACCTATATTATATAAGAACCCAAAGATAAAACCATTCTCATCATAGTTGTCAGTCTGATTCCAGCCAATAAATTTTGTATCCAACCACTCAATTTCATACTCACTATTCTGTTGCTCATGATCAATAATGAAATCAGTTGTCATTAGTAGCCCTACGGCCGACAGTAAAGTAAAAGTAGTACGAGGTATAATCGACCAGCGTTGCCACCAGGGCATACTTTTGGCGTTGCGTCCTAAATGTCGACGCACATAGTATTCCAATAAACCACTACCAACCAGAATAAATATAACTCCTAGCACTAAGCGTACTATACCCCAAACGTCTACAAAACTTGCTACTTCTCCGGCATTATCAATCATCTGAAAATCTTCGGGTAAAAGAGGCGCCTGACGAGCCTTGTATTTTTCCATGCTAATATAAGTTACGATACTAATTAGCGCAAATGCTAACCCTGTTCCAAAAAATGTTCGCCACAGGAGCGAAACAATAAAGGATAACATCAAAAACATCAATACGCAGCTATAACTAAAAACTAGAGGACGCTCCTCAATCCATCCCCAGGTAGCATCAATGTCTCCCATGCGATGGCGATATTCAACGAACCAAGTAAAAAGTACCGATATCGACATCAAGAAAACAATTGAAAAGAGGATTCGGAAACAACTGGGCATAGTATGCCTCGCATGATTATTCTTACGCTTTGGGTTGGTCTCAATCTCGTCGGTTGCCTTTTTAGCAACAGTGGGCAACTTATTTTTAGCCATAAGGCTATTATATCACAATATAGTGTAAAAAAGTGACACCTCTTACCAAAGGTGTCACTTTACCGATAAATCGGTTTATTTAAGCTTCGCAGATGAAGTCATCATCACAGCGATAACCACCAGCTGAAAGTCGGGTCACAACATCAGAGATGTAGAAACCAATCACACCGCCAATCATCGGGATAATTACATAAGCCGCTAGAGCCAAACCAGCCATGCTTGCCAATTCACCAATACCATCTGCAGTGGTTGGTAGAATTTGGTACATCAAAGCAGCTGCTGGGTTAAACATAAAGCTGTCAGCAAAACCAAAGTAACCTTGAGCAATAATAGTGCCAACTACAACCACTAGAGTCATAGCGCCAGCAATTGCGAATGCAAAAGTAAGTGGGCTCTTGCGCACAAAACGCAGGGAACGAGCAAAACAGAATGCAAGAATTGCAGCACCAAGCAACTCAACAAGCGCTACGGCCCAGAAAGTCTCACCAGTAATTTCTGCCATCATTGGGAGTTCGCTTACGGTATCACTACCAAGACGGAAGGCATTCACGATGATTAGACCAATCCACGCACCTAGCACCTGAGCTAAAATATACAAAACTCCGCGAATTGCAGACATGCGGCGAGTTGCCATCATGCCAACCGTAATCAACGGGTTAAGATTAGCACCAGAAAGCCCCGCGATCACCACATAAACCGCAATCATTGCAAAAATGAGATATAGCGGTTGAGCAAAGCCCAAAGTGAGCAAGAACATCATAATCATCATGGTGCCAATCAACTCACCGAGTAAAGCACCCCAAATGCGTGGTGACTTAAAGATTGTTAATACGTTTTCATTCTTGTCGCACTTGCGAGCAAAAAAACCTTTCATCGAAGGTTCGGCGCTGGCTGTCTGAACGGCTGGCGCAGCGATAACTTCTTTCTTGACCTCTGGCTTGGTAGCAGGTTTTTTTGCTGCTTTCTTTGGCTTTTGATTTGCCATTTTTACCTCCTTAAGTAATATTCTCTCAATTGTAGCACATGTATGCTACAATTGTAAGCATGAAGTTAAACGTAAGTAGTTATTAAGAGGATATTGCATGGGTATTATGGTGTCAAAAGATTTGGAAAATAGTTCTGAATTAAACCGTCGCATTAGTTCGGATTTGCGCGCACGCACTGTGAGTATGGAGCGGCGCAATGACCCAGACTTCGAGGATGATTCGGCTTATATTGAAGAAACAAAGAAAACCGGAAAATTCACCTGGGTTTGGATTATTTTGATTATCTTGGCAGCGATTTCGCTTTTTAGCATTCTATTTATCTAAAAATATCCTTGACATGGTATAATATATACTATGTCAAATCTAGAGAAATTGCGAGCAGAGCTCAAGCAGCTAAACTCTGAATATGCCAAAATCAAAACCTTGCCGCCAGAGGAGCGTGGCGAATTTGGGCGTATGATGAACCAGAAAAAACAAAAACTTTTGTCCGAAATTGAACGTGCTGAGGCTGACGCTGAGAGTGTCGCAGTCGAACCATTAGATATTTCTGCACCAGCTGCGCCTAATCAACCCCTGCCAGTTATCCAACGCGGGACCAAGCATCCTTTGATGGTGGAACTTGATCGTGTCATTGAAGTTTATTCGGCTATGGGTTTTGATGTTATGGAATCACGACAACTAGATGACGAATTTCATATGTTCGATAGCCTCAACTTCCCAGCAGGTCACCCTGCACGTGATGGCTACGATACTTTTCGCACCTCTGAAGGTTTTATTCCGCCAGCGCACACTTCCACCATGCAACATCGCGCTCTGCGAAAATACAAGTCAAAGCTTGAGCAAGGTGGACAAATCGCTGTTGTTATCCCAGGTCGGGTTTTTCGCAATGAAGACGCTGATGCTACGCACGAGCACACTTTTTATCAGTGTGAGGGAGTTTTTGTTTCTAAAGACGCCACTATGGGTCAGCTTTTTGGTATTTTGCGTCAGTTCTTTGAGGGTTATTATGGGCAAAAACTAGAACTTAAAACCCAGCCTGGATATTTTCCCTTTACTGAACCTTCGGCGGAGTTTTTAATTGAAAAACCAGCCTGCCTGGGCGGCAAAGGCTATCTTGAGATGGGGGGATGTGGCATGATTCATCCCAATGTGCTTAAAATGGCGGATATTGATCCAGAGAAGTACCACGGTTTCGCCTGGGGCGGAGGTATTGACCGTCTTGCCATGCTCAAGTACGGGCTTAGCGACGTACGCTACTTCGAGTCCGGCAAACTTGACTTCTTGGAGGAATTTTAATGTTTTCTAAGAAATCGACCCTATCTTACCATTATACCACAGATAAGCATAAAAGTCAATAAGAAAGCGCAATTTTATGAAAATATCATTGAATGAGATTAAAAAATATGTTCAAATTCCTCAAAATACCTCTGATCAAGATTTAATTGATTTGATCGGTTCACGCTTGGTTGAAATTGAAGGAGTAATTGATTTAGCTCCACGATATCAAGGGTGCTATGTAGCGAAGGTGGTTAACTGCGAGCCAATTCCTGATACGCATTTACACCTGTGTCAAATTGATGCTGGCGAACATAATAATGAGTTTAATCAGCTAGATAATGGTCTTGTTCAGGTGGTATGTGGAGCTCCAAACGTACACGCTGGTATGTTGGCAGTCTGGATTACACCTGGCAGTATTGTGCCCGAGACTTACGGTAACGAGAATTTTAAACTCAGCGTGCGTAAGTTGCGCGGTTACGAGTCTAATGGCATGTTGGCTGGCGCAGATGAACTGGGATTTGACACTGAGCATAAGGCCATTGCCGAAATCGACCCTAAAACTGCACAGCCTGGCGATGCTCTTTCTGATGTGTTTGACTTGAATGATTTAATACTGGACGTCGAGAATAAATCCCTCACTCACCGTCCTGACTGCTTCGGACTGATAGGTTTTGCGCGCGAAGTCGCTGGGATTTTGGGCGTCAAATTTCAGGAACCACCAGTTTTTGCTGATTTAGATAATGCGAACCTAACGGTAAGCGGGGAAGTTAAATTAGATGTGCAAATAACAGATGATGAACTTTGCCCACGTTATAGTTGTGCTGTATTTGATTTACCCAAGAATTCTCCTAGCAAATATCTCACTTCTGAAGCTGTATTCCTAGCTAAAGCGGGCATGCGTGCCATCGACCCAATTGTCGATTTAACTAATATTTTGATGTTGCGGACAGGTCAGCCCTTGCATGCTTTTGACTACGATAAATTAGTGCAGGTCGGTGATAGCGCCACACCAAAAATCATTGTACGAGCTGCTCAAGACGGCGAAAACCTACAGCTGCTAGATGGCAAGACCATTGCCTGCACTTCGGATGATATTCTTATTACATCTAATAATATCCCAGTGGCTTTAGCTGGAGCTATGGGCGGCAAAAACACCGAAGTTGATGTCAGTACTAAGCGTATTGTGCTAGAAAGTGCCACTTTTTCACTTTATCGTCTGCGCAAGACCCAGATGGCACATGGAATTTTCTCAGAAGCAATTACGCGGTTTACTAAAGGCCAGCCCGCTGCCATTACTCTGTCAGTTCTGGCTGAGGCCGTCCGCCAGTTAGGGGTTCAGCCTTTAGCCGTAGCAGATGATTATCCGAGCAAAACTTCAGTAAATGTTGTAAATATTACAACATTAAGTATCAACGGGCTACTTGGTACAGATTATGATGAAAAAATAATTATTGAGACCTTAGATAATGTCGGCTTCAGGGTAAAATCAGGTACTACCTTGGAGGTGACCGTGCCAGGATGGCGCACCGATGTTCATTTACCTGAAGATATTATAGAAGAAGTAGGACGATTGCTCGGCTATGATAATATTGCTATGGTCTTGCCTACTAAACCATTTCTAGAGCCAGAAATTGATTCTATGGTTCGGCTCAAGCGTGAACTGCGCGAGATTTTATCTAGCCGCTTAGGCATGCATGAATTGTTAACTTACTCTTTCGTACATCGTGATCTAATCGCAAAGGTTGGTAAAGACCCAGAAGATTGCTACCAGATCGTAAATTCAATTTCACCAGATTTGCAGTGCTTCCGCTCCGAAATTGTTCCTAGCTTACTGGACAAAACGCGTGAGAATCTCAAGGCAGGGCACAAAAGTTTTACACTTTATGAAATGAACCAGGTTGCACGAAAAAGCAGTGGCTTGACCGCCGAAAACACACCAGTCACCAAGACCCACCTAGGAATCGTGGATACCAGTGATTTCTATACGCTCAAAGCTAAAATCCTAGCTATGTTTGCCGAGCTGAAAATTCCGGTAGAATATGCTGCCCTTTCTAGTGAAACCTCCAAGCATCATCCTTATCTTGAGCCCAAACGCTCAGCAGAACTATTTCTAGATGGACAAAACATCGGGGCATTTGGGGAAGTTAAAACTCGGGTACTCAGCCAATTCAAACTTGAAGCACCCATCACTGCTTCTGAAATTAGCCTTGAGCAGCTTGCCACTGCTCCGCGCGTGCTCCAAACTCAGGTACGGCTTTCCAGGTTCCCAGCTGTAGAGCGCGATCTCACGCTTAAAGTTTCGCACGATATGCCTTTTGGTCGTATTGCCACGACCCTGCAGGATGGTTTGGACCAGCAGAATCTATATTATACGCTTTCACCAATATCAATTTATCAGGCCACACCTGACGCCGATACTAAGAATCTTTCTTTCCATCTTAAATTCTCTAGCCCTAGCCAGACTTTGAATGCTTCTGAAATCTCTGCTATAATGGATAAAATTGCCAAAGATTTATCATCGGTCGGCGCAACAATTATCTAAAGGAGGAAAATGGACGAAAAATCTATGAAAACTAGTCTGTGGCAGCGCATCGCTATCTTGGCTGCAGCTGTACTTTTGATCGGCGGCACTTTGCTAACTTACGTAATTGTAGTGTTAAATGGTTCTAGTACAGATGAGCGTGAAGATTTAGTTAACCAGCTTTCAGTAGAATACACTGCGAAAGGTAATGAAATCAACGCTTATGCTGAAAAATTATCAGAAAAGTATTTTAAGGATTTTGTGGGGTATAAGTCTCAAGTGAAGGCCTATAATTCCGCCAACGCTAACGCCGCAGGTCTTGAAACCACAGATTTAAAGGTTGGCACTGGCAAAGAATTAGCAGAAGATAGTACTGATTATATGGCATACTATATTGGTTGGTGTGCGGATGGCAAAATTTTTGATTCATCTTTCAATGATACCGAGAATCCTACTAGCCTTAAATCGCCGCTCGTGGGTAGTAGTAGCATGATTGAAGGTTGGATCCAGGGCATTGTCGGAATGAAAATCGGCGGCGTACGCCAGCTAACTATCTCTGGCCCGCTGGCTTATGGTGATACTGATAAAGCCGAACAGGTTTGTGGTAAAAACGCTCCTCTCAAGTTCGTCGTCTGGATGCTAGAGCCAGATGCGAATTTGGTTAAGCTGAATCAAGAGCGAAATGATATTGATATGCAATTACTTTATGCTATCTACGGCGGAACAATCTAAATGATGGATGTGGCGATTGTTGGCGGTGGACCAGCTGCTCTGACCGCTGCTTTGTATCTAGCGCGCGCTGGTCGCAGCGTTACAGTGATCGAGCGCCGAGCCTTTGGTGGGGAATTGAACCAAACCGCTAAAATCGCTAATTATCCAGGGTACGAAGGCAGCGGCGCTAGTTTGGCTGAGCAGTTTCGCCATCAAGCCGAAGCTGTTGGTGCTAAGTTAGTTTATGGTGAATGTCGGCAGATTCAGACCTTGTCAGCAGATTCTTTGGATGCACGTAGAGTAGAAATGAGTAAACCTGGTGATAGTGATTCAATATCTGCTCCTGCTGTGGGCAAAGAATCAGTATCTGATGCGGACAGGGGTCATTTTGTTAACGCTACCACTGGCGGGTTTGTCCTCACGGTTGACGATGAGCCACTCCGTGCCCGCGCGGTGCTCGTCGCCACGGGCTCTGCGCCTAAAACACTTGGTTTCGAGATTCAACCACCGGTATCATATTGTGCGCTTTGCGATGGCGACTTCGCCAAAGGCAAGCATGTCGCCGTGTTGGGCGGCGGCAACGCCGCCGCCCAAGAGGCGCTCTATCTCGCGCCCCTCGTGCAAGATCTTGATTTGATTACTCATTCTGCCCTCAAGGCTGATAGTGTGCTGAGGCGCGAGATAGAGCGCCAGCCAAACATTACCATCCGTGAAAATCTCGAGCCAGTGCGTGAATTGCTTGACACTTATGATTATGTTTTTGTCTTCATTGGCAAAAAACCATCTACAGAATGTCTCCAAGGGCTAGATATCAAGACTCTTGTAAGCAAACAGACTAAGTTGTTGCAGCTCGAAATTACCAAAGAGTTGGAGCTTTTTGATGACGAGGGGTTTGTGCTGACTGGCATAGCGAAAGGTAGCCAGCCGCATGAAACGGCAGTACCAGGTATTTTTGCCGCTGGTGATGTGCGTTCGGGGATGCTGCGCCAGGTTGTAACTGCTGCTGGCGATGGAGCTGCTGCTGCCACAGAGATTAATCATTTTTTACAAAAATCCCTAAATTAGGGCTTTAGATGTTGCAAAATACTCAGTAAAACATAACCGACATTGACAAATTATATAATCTGTGCTACAATGGTATCATTGAAAAGCCTAAGCATTATGTTTAGGTCTTATAATTCAATGATGTAAAGATTCTCGAAATTCTTTGGCATTTGTTTCGTGTTGTTATACCTATCCTAGCACGCCCACCCTCAAAAGTCAATATGACCTCATGCTAAGCTGTAGTTTCGAAAGCGGTCTGACAGCTCCCTCTCTTTATCTTCGAGGTCGTGCGAATAGACTTGTGTAGTGGCAAGATTTGAATGACCCATTAGCTGCTGAGCCTCTCTTTCCGTTGCTCCATGCAACAGAGCATCCGTACACATTGAGTGTCTTAGAGCGTGTGGGTAGAAATTGTCATAGCCTGCTTTCTGAAACACTAATTTCATCCGAATTCGCAAAGCATCCTTCTGCACTCTCTTATGAAACTCGTTTATCCAGAGCCAGTCAGTCACTCCAGCATAGCTGATCCATTCGAGTAACTTATCGTAAGCCTCGGTGCTGATGTAAGTTTTACGATATTTGCCGCCCTTACCGATATAGCTGATTTTCCGCCCCTCAAGATTTTCCAGTCTTAGGCTTGCCAATTCGGAGATACGCAAACCGACATCAAAGCTTATTCGAATGATTAGCCAGTCCATTGGGTCATCGGCACATTTCAGTACTTTAGCTATGTCCTCACTGAAGTAATAAGTTCGTCTCGGTGGAGTAGTTTTGAGCTTCTTTATTAGAGGAATTTTGATTTTTAACTCCATCCCCATCTCTTTGTGATAACGAAACAGGGCGATCATATTTGCAATGCGAGTGTTAATCGTTCTTGCACTTACTCCGCTCATACTTTGAACTGCTATCCAATTATTAAAAACTTTATTGTCTAGCTCGGTCAAGTCACCACACCCTGATTGGTCGATGAACTGTTGGTAGGTGTAACTTTTATTTGAGAGAGTTTGGTCACTCATTTGCCTGACGAACTTGCAGTAGTCCATGTATTCAGCAATCTGGTCGAGAATTGCATAGTTTTGTGTAGTTGTAGTAGTCATAAAAATCCTAACTCCCACCCAAAATGAAAATTATTAAATTAAAATTTTCTTAGCCTACTACTATTCTTTTTATATTCTTTTTATATTCTTTTTCTATGGGAGTAACGAATTGTTACCAGCGTATCTGTAAGTCGGAGTAACGATTTGTTACCAGCGGAATTGACTATTCCACAGGTTTTTCCACAGAAATCGGCATAGTTTTCCACAAGTTTTCCACAGGAAGGCACTTGACAAAATAAAACAGAGGTCAGCATTTTGGCTACCTCCGATAGTGTTTTTTCATGTTGTTGTGTCTTTTACATCAATTTATATTTTCCTCCTATATTCTGATTCTTTCCAGCAACGAATTTTAGCAGACCAAGATCAATAAGCTGCTTACGCACCCGAATAATACGAGGCTTGCTCCACCCAGTTTTATCTGTTAGATATTTTAGCCAAACAGTAAAATACCCATCTTTGTTCTTTTTCCAAACTTTCGAAGCATTCTCCAATACAGCATATAAAAATGCTATGTCAGACCCAAACCGTTCCACCATTTCCACCCTGACCTTATAGAATGCCCCTCGAGCCACAGCTCCTTCCTTACCTCCAATTATAGTTTTGCTCTATACAGAAAGGCGAAAACAGCCCATAGATGAAACTAAGGGCTGAGGGTTTGTGATATAAGCAGTATAGCACATATACTCTACAATGTCAAGACGGCATACAAGGAACATAGATTATGATATAATTAAGGCAGAATCAATCGCAACTATCCATCGGTAGTTGCTTTTTAATGAGGACGAAATGGAAGAAATATCTGTAGCACAGTTTGAGGCAATAGTGACCCAAAGAGTTCTGTATTATTGTATGTCGCCAAGTGCCATTAGAAACGGCTTCGTGCCGCACGAGTTAATCAGCAAGGCTTCGTTTATTGGCAGTAAGACCTTATATGACTATGGCTTTAGCGATGAATGTCAGTGTCAGTTGCGAGGTACACGGATCTTTCTAGTCCATAAACGAAATAAGCGAATCGTAGCGGAGATGGTTCTCTCGGCGGACAGAGCTGAGAATAAATTGTGCAAGAGACCCCAATTCTACTTAATGAGTCGTAAGGGGTTTGTAAAACAACAGAAGCTTTCTAAATTGATCGGTGCGGTCGGAAAGCTTGATAATTATGCAAGGAATAGGAGGTGAAATGTCCAGCGTGATTAAAGTTACACCCAATAAAGATGGTCGGTATATCATCAATCTTTATAGTAAAGACTATGATGTGACGAACATTATTGGCGAGGATGGTAAAGGTTCGCTTGAAGTTTATGGCGAGACCTACGAATTTGAGGCTTTCCCAAGTAAGTCGGTGATGCGACGAAAGTCAGCAATGAAAACAGCAGCCAAGGCTGGATCTGAAGGTGGAGGCTCAGATGAAGCTTAGTGTTACTCAAAATAAAGTCGAGATTGTCGAAAAAGGCATCGTCAATCAAGGCGAGTATAATGTCACGGAATGTGAATTTGATTTTGTCGGAGCGTATGACGGCTTAGTTAAAAAAGCTATCTTCACCGACAAGGCGACTGGTAAGGCTTACGAAATGCCGATTCTTGACAACGCCTGCACGATTCCAGCGGAAATTTTACAAAACAAAGGTGTTTGCCTAGTTGGTGTTTATGCATATGAAACTTTTGCAGACAGTAATGAGTTAGCTCTGCGATATTCGCCAACTCCAGCTACAGTGACTATTGAACTCGGCTCTTATAAGACCGATGTCGAAAACCCTAGCGATATTTCCACTTCCCAAGCAGAACAATACGAAGCTAAAATCAATATAAAGATTGAGCAGGTTGACGCTGTTATTGGTGAAGTTCGAGAGAAACTAGCCAGTGGCGAATTTAAGGGGGAAAAGGGTGAAGATGGCAAGGACGGCGAAAAAGGTGAAAAAGGCGAGGATGGTCAGGACGGAACAAATGGTCAAAATGGTGCTGACGGCAAATCTGCATATGAAGTAGCCGTTGCAAATGGATATGCTGGCTCGGAAACAGAATGGCTGAAAGATTTGCAGGGTGCTGACGGAAAAGACGGTGCAAATGGAGCCGATGGTAGAGATGGGGCTGACGGCAAGGATGGTGAGGACGGTTTTACTCCAACTGTTAGCCTAGAGCAGATTGATGAAACTACGGCAAAAATTACAATCACAAATAAAGACGGCAGTTCGCAGGTCGCTCAATTTGGCGGACTTTGGGAAGATGCAGAAAAGGAGGCATTTTAATGGAATCTGATAAGAATCAAAAAGTATTGATCAATCGGTCGACATTAACAAGTATTGGCAATGCTATTCGTAATAAAAGTGGAAGCGAAACTACTTACACGCCTAGTGAAATGCCTAGTGCTATCAATGCGATTAAGGGTGGCACGGTTAGCAATGTCGAGAGTCTGACGATCTCCAACAAAGCTGATCTTGCCGAGATTTGGTTAGGTACGCCATACCAAAGCCTACCACTGCAAGTGCAGGTGCTGCCTGAAGATGCTCCTCAAATCGTTCAAGTCACTGTTAGCGACAGCAGCTTATGTGGAGTGCGTAATAACGGTGATGGTACATATAGCTTGCGACCCTACAAGAACGGCACAGTCAATGTTACCGTGAGTGACTATTCTGGGCAAGTTACAGACTCTTTCGCTATGAACATAGGTACTAGAATCACCAAGCTCACCATGTCTAGTGCGGCACTAGAACTACAAGTAGGTATCCCTCGGCAACTAAGCTGCACGCTTGAGCCAGCTAGCACTACAGAGCGAGATATAGTCTGGTCATCCAGTGATCCTGAATCTGCCTCGATCGATCAAAACGGTATCGTGACAGCGCACAAGCATTGCTCGGATGTTACCATTACCGCAACTTCTGCAAGCAATAGTGCAATTACTACTACTTGTAAGATTACGGCTTATGTCTATGACCGTGACCCAGATTGGGCAGCTTATCGTGCCGCCATTAAGAATGGCACTATTAAAGAATTGGTCGATGTTGGCGATGTTATTGTCGATACTTGGACGGATACGGTAGCCAACAAGGAATATGAGTATAGCTGGATTGTTGCAGATTTCCGTAAGGTGACTCTAGAAGATGGTTCAGAAGTCGATGCGATGTATCTGATGTCTAAGAACTCGTTACCTTGGAACTTGCAGTTTGCTCAGGGTAGTAAGCTGAAGGCAACCGAAGAAGTTGCTCAGGAAGGTGTTTTCTACTATGGAAATACTGGTTCAACCTATACGCTATTAACAATCAACGATGGCGAGCCTATTCCATACGACCAGTACACAAATATCTATAAGACTAAACTCGACTGCAGCAAGACTCCAGCCAATGCAGGCGCTAATTTTAATAGTGTCTCCGCTAACGGTCTAAATCGTTGGAAATTCTCTGCGGCACGCCAATTCCTTAACTCTGCCGCTGATGCTGGTAACTGGTTTGAGAGTCAGTTTATGTCCGACATCTGTAGCTATGCGAATTCTCGTGCTGGTTTCTTGTCGGGCTTTTCTGCGGCGTTCCAAGACGCACTCGTGCCAGTCAAAGTGCAGACTGTTCTTAATACCACAATTTATAATGGTGAAACCGATGTAACTTACGACAAGATGTTCTTACCGTCAACGGAAGAAGTTTATATGGGTGCATACAGCTCGACCTATAACGGTATCGAAGGCGAAGCATGGGCATATTACAAGAAGATGGCAACATCTCCAACTACTGGTAGCCTCGCTGCTCGTGCCATTATCCCGCTTGGTTCGACCTCTGCCAGCTACTCTTGGCTGCGTTCTGCATACCTCTCCTACACTGGCAGCGAGTATCTCACCACCACCAATGGCAGTCGCAACTACTACACCTCGTACAACACCTATCGGTTTGCCCCAGCTTGTGCAATCACGGCATCTTAGCTAATCTCCACCACACCCTTGTGGTGGAGAGCCTAAAATGGTAAAATAGTGATAAATAAGCAGAAGCTACGAAATGAGCGTTCCAGAAACAAAAAGACGAACAGGTAAGCTTGAGGTTCTGGTTAAAGTTCTTGAAGTAACAAAATATACTAATCTCAAGCTTTCCAACCAAAAGAAATGTGATCCAAAATTCGATTATGTTCTCGGCGATGATATTAAGAAAACCTCTCGTGACATCTATCGCCATTGTTGGGGTGCAAACAGTATCAGAGTAATCGACAAGAGTACTAGAGATGCTCGTCATAAGTTGCAGCAGCAAGCTGTTCAAGACTGCAATGAGTTGCTAATGATGATAGATATGGCTCAGGCTACCTATCATTTTTCTTCTAAGTCCGTAGAATACTGGGGGAGAATAACTATTACGGCAAGAGATGGCATCCGCAAGTGGAGGGATGCTGATAACAAGAGATATAAGCACTACGATGATTCGTAGTGTAGGTCGTAGGCTATCTGCCAACAACTCTTGGCTGCGTTCTGCAAACCTCTCCAACACTAACAACGAGTATCTCATCAACAACAATGGCAGTCGCAACAACAACAACTCGAACAACACCTATCGGTTTGCCCCAGATTGTGTTTCACGATGCCGACAATGTGCCAGCGTGTAGCGTTGGAAGTCGACTTATTAGCACAAACACAAGGAGTCGAAAGCCTAGGATACCGACACCCGTGTCGGCAACCTGAACAACTATGCGGCGATGTGGTTAGCTTACGAGCTAGTATCACTATACACGCCGCATCACCAAGGAAATTATGGACGATATTATAAGTTACGATGCTCTCTATAAGAGTATGCAAAAGTGTAAGCGTGGCGTTATTTGGAAGGATAGCGTAGCCCATTTTGTACTAAATAGCGTGGAGGAGATCATCAAGCTACAAGATCGTCTGAGGGCTGGAGAATACACCTCTCACCAGCTTAGACCGTTCGTCACAGATGGTCAGCATCACCGAACCGTAATGGGTGTATCGTTCAAGGATCGAGTATTCCAACGCAGCCTTAACGACAATGCCATCTACCCACAGATCACAAGGAGTTTCATATACGACAACTCTGCCTGCCAGAAAAATAAAGGCACAGATTTCTCTAGGAACAGGCTCATTTGCTTTTTGCAGCGATTTTACAGGAAACATGGCATTGATGGATATGTTTTGCAATGCGACATTTCAGGCTATTATCCGAATATGCGGCACGATGCGGTCGAGGCAGTTTTCAAGAGATACCTTACTCCTGAGATTTATGAAGTAGCCGTTCAAATACTACACAAACAGTACCAAGGCGAGGTTGGCTACTACGCAGGCAGCCAAATGATTCAGATTGCTGGCATAGCTATCCTAAATGACCTCGACCACTACATTAAGGAGCGACTAAAGATTAAATACTACATTCGATATATGGACGATTTCATCCTAATACATAATGACCGTAAGCATCTTGAACATTGCCAACAGATTATCGCAGAAAAACTTGCCGAGATAGGCTTTGAATTGCATCCGAAAAAGACCAAGATCTATCCAGTAGCTAACGGCATAAAGTTCTTAGGTTTTGAGCATAAGCTCACAGATACTGGCAAGGTAGCAAGGCTCATTATATCTAAGAATGTAAAAATGGAACGCCTCAAGCTACGCAGATTAGTGAATAAGTGCAAGAAAGGCGAAATACCACGCCATAAAGTAGATGAATGCTACAAGTCTTGGAAAGCTCACGCCAACAAGGGGGATTGCCATAACCTTATCAGGAGAATGGATGCCTACTACAAGAGCCTTTGGTTATAGTTTATGGTATAATTAAGACAAGAATCAATCGCAACGGCTAATTTTAGCGGTTGCTTTTTTGATGCAAAGAATGGAAATGGCATTGTGACGAAGAAGACTAAAACGGAAAAGGCAGTAGAGGCTCTTGCTGAATCAGTGGGTGCTGGTGAAACTGTTGTGAAAGATACAACAAAAAACAGAGGTGAAAAACAAGCAGTCAAGAGGTCAGGTTGTACTCCTAATCCTGAAGGACACAACCAAACTACTCCGAGTGAAAAGTATGGCGGTGAGTCGTATATGGACACCAAAACTCGAATGAAGATTTACTGCGAGCATCACCCAGCAGCACAGATCAAGATTATTGAAGGCATTATTGAACAAGCCCCAAAGAATGCTAAATTCGCCAAGTTATTCGTAGAAATGACTGGTGGTACTGATCCAACCGAAACGAAGATTACTGGCGAAGTGGAGCAGATTATCGAAAGCCCCCTGAATGGTCTCACGATCGAAGAATTGCGTTCGCTCAAAGCCTTAAAAGCTGAGCAAAAGGAGAATCAAGATGCAGAAAAAGCGTAAGTTTAAGCTTAAGCCCCAAACCCTGATGGATACGGCACGCTGGCGTATCTCTCCTGAGGCTAAAAGTAAGATGAATGACTATGTTAAGTGGCTAGAGAAGAAGAAATATGAGCTAGAAAAGAGGAAAAATGAGGTCTGAGCCAACGCTAGAATTGACACCAGAAGAAATTAAAATGTTGCCAGCATTCCCTCCACAAAACTTCACTAAAGAAAAAGCAGTGGAGCTGGTTAGGCTTATCAAGGGGGTGCAAAATGATAAGTAGCCACGACAAAGCCATTCTCGACAAGATCACCGACCGAGATATTGATATTGCAATGGCTCATAACAACTTGTGGCACTTCTGTAATACGCTCTATCCGACATTTTACACTACGGAGCGTGATTATCTTGTAGATCTATGTAACCGTATTGAGAAGTTTGTCGAAGAATCGCCTAAACACTTTCTCATTATTAACGCACCACCTCGCCACGGTAAATCACTTACAGCTCAGTGTCTAACTTCATGGCTATTTGGCAGAGATCCTAAAAATAGGGTGATGACAGCATCTTATAACGAAGAGGTTGCAAGCGTATTCTCTCGGAGCGTGCGAGATATGATTTCTACCGAGCCTATGGGCGATCGCATTGTTTATAACCATATTTTCCCCAAGACTAAGATAAAATACGGCGATGCCGCTGCAAAACGCTGGAAACTGGAGAAACAAACGCAATATGCCTATCTTGCCACCTCTCCAAACGGTACAGCGACAGGTTTTGGTTGCGATTTCCTGATTTGTGACGACCTTATCAAGAATGCCGAAGAAGCCTACAACGAAATGGCTCTAGATGCTACTTGGAGCTGGTTTACTAACACAATGCTCTCTCGTTTGGAAGGCAAACGCAAGACCATTATCATTATGACTCGTTGGGCGGACGGAGACTTGGCTGGGCGAGTGATCAATGGTTTCGGTGATGAGGTAGAAGTTATTACCTACAAAGCCCAAGACGAGGACGGCAAAATGCTTTGTGAGGGCATTTTGGATGCTGACTCCTATGCGATCATCAAGCAAGAAATGAACCCTGATATTGTGGAGGCTAACTATAATCAAACGCCAATCGACATTAAGGGGCGACTATATAGCGAGTTTAAGATTTGGGAAGAAAAGCCTAAAATGCCAGTTATTTATGGCTACACGGATACGGCTGATACTGGTACAGACTACCTTGTTTCGGTCGTATATGGCGTATATGAGCATGAGGTCTATATTCTCGATCTCATTTGCACGGATGCACCAATGGAGGTAACTGAGCCAGCGACAGCTAAGCTACTCACTGAAAATGAGGTTAATAAGGCGGTCATTGAATCTAACAACGGCGGACGAGGTTTTGCGAGGAACTTGAGCCGACAGCTGACTGATTTGGGCAATTTCAAAACACAGGTTAAAGACCAACCTCAAACTCACAACAAGGAGAGCCGTATTTTGGCTAGCTCGGCGTGGGTGCAAAACCATGTTTATATGCCGTTTAACTGGAAGAATAAGTATCCCGAATTTTACAGACAGGTAATGAACTACCAACGGAAAGGCAAGAACGCTCACGATGACGCAGTGGATGTTCTTGCGGCAATTTATGAAAGCGTCGCCAACACGCCTAAGGCGAGAATCTACACCGATGCAGATTTCAATAGGTCTGCTAGAGGGCGACAGCCATTTACGAGATAAGGAGGAATTATGGCGATCAATAAACGAACTTACATCCTACCCAAAGGAACTGAACCAACCGCAGAAGTTATTGCTGACTTGCTCGGCAGCGTTAAGCGAACTCAAGAAGTCAAGAAATACGACCTGCTTGAGCAGTATTACAATGCTGAGGCTATCACCCAAGACAATAGTCACAAAGAACCACTAATCGCTGTGACAGCTTATTCTCGTTATATTACGAGCTTAAACTGCGGCTATTTGCTTGGCAACCCAGTTACCTACAATGCAAGTGAAGGTCACGATATTGAGAAGATTCAAGAAGCATACGATGCTCAAAAGATTCAAAACATCGACATTAAATTGGAGAACGATGCTAGTAAGTTCGGACACGGCTTTGAGCGAATCTATATCAATGAGGATGGCGATTGTCGTAGTGCTGCTATTGACCCACGCAGCGTTATCTTAGTGCGTGACAATACCGTGGAACATCGTAAGATGTTTGCTCTCATCTATGTCGAATCCGTAGATGAAAAAGGCGAAGTGATCGACGGCGAATATGAGCTGACGATTCTCACTCGTGACAAAATTATGGAGCGTAGACTGAAGGGGAACTCACTCATTGGTGATGAAAAGGGTGACCTTAGCCATGTCTTTGGTGATGTGCCCGTGGTCGAATATATCAATGACGATGATTTGATTGGTGACTTTGAAGCGGTACTACCTCTAATTGATGCCTACAACATTCTACAGACAGCACGAGTAAATGATCGCTTGAAGACTGCGAATGCCCTGTTGCTTGTGAGCGGTGGTAATCTTGATAAAGAACAGGTTGATGCAATTATGGAGGGTCGCATTGCGGATCTGCCATAGGGAGCAAAGGCAGAGTATATCACTAAAACGACCAACGAGCAAGAATCTGAAACCTTGCGGATCTCTATCGCTGACGACATTCATAAAATCTCTATGACCCCTGATGTGAGTGACAAGAACTTTGCTGGTAGTGCCTCAGGTGTTTCGCTGCAGTATAAACTCTTTACCTTCGAGAAACACGCTAAAGACAAGGAACGCTGCTTTGAAGCTGCTCTGATGGAACGCTTTGCTCTATACAATGCCTATCTAAACCGTACCGCTAATATGGAGATCATTCCAACTGCCAAAATAGATGCCGTCTTCCAGCGTGCCTTGCCACAGAATGATGTTGAGGTTGCAAATATGATTAACGCTCTTGCTGGTCTAGTAGATAAAGAAACGCTGGTGTCGCAGCTTTCATTTGTAAACGATGCCAAGGAAGTAGTTGAGGCTGCCGAGGCGGAAGAAGATCGTAAGGACGAAAAAGCTTTCAAAATGGGCGGATTTGGCACTTTTGGTGATGGGAACGAAGAAGATACCGAAAACGGTGAAGAAGCGCCTAAAGACGCAGAATAAGGGGGTTAAATGGCAAGAAAAAGCATCCCCTCAAGCGAGTATTGGGCAAAAAGGTCACTAGAGCGAACCACGGCTGCCGAGATGCGGTCTGCCCCCTATCTCAAGATGATCCAGCGAACCTATCGTGAGACGGCGAAGTATATGACTGGTAGTATTCAGAGACTTTACGCCGCTTATTACAGCTCTACTGGTAAAACTTTTGATATTGCTACTCTACAGGATATAGCACCAAGAGGAAGTCTTGCGAAGTTGAAGTCTGACATGGAGCGACTTGGGCTAGATACTAGGTTGCCTGATAACTACAGGGGTAGAATTAACCGTCTGCAGCTTATGAACTTGCAAGCTTGGGCTGAAGTCAAAAAAGCAGCCCTGCAAGAGCAAAACCTGAGCCGCAAGATGTACGGCTCAGCAGTTGAAGATGCTTATTATCGTACTATCTTTGATACGGCTCACAAGCTAGGTAAGACGCAAACTTTCTCTACGCTCGATACGAAAACCGTTAATAAAGTACTCAGCACGAAGTTCTATGGCAAGAACTACTCAGAGCGTATTTGGACGAATACTGACACATTAGCTAATAGCTTGAATGAGATTATTAGCAAGGCAGTTGCAACTGGTCAGCCTCAGGAAGTTACTATCAGGGAGATCCAAGAGCGTTTTAGTGTGAGTGCTAGCAATGCTACTCGTCTTGTCCGCACTGAGATTTGCTACTTTGAGAATCAAGGCGAGCTGGAGTCATATAGGGAGATTGGTGTAGAAAAGTTTAAGTTTCTGGCGACATTGGATAGTCGTACCTCTGAAATCTGCCGCAATATGGACGGTAAGATATTCTCTGTTAAGGATGCCAAGCAGGGTGTCAATGTGCCTCCGCTACACCCATATTGTCGTAGCACGATCGTTCCATACATCAGCAAAGAACTTGAGCCAAAGCAGCGGATCGCACGAGATCCAGCTACTGAACGAAATTATTATGTTCAGGGCGACATGAATTACGAATCGTGGCATAAGTCGTTGGTAGAAGATATTGCCCACAAGATCGATAGCCGAGTGCCTATTACTGGCATTACTAAGGTAGGTATGATCAAAACTGGTATGGGCGTTAATTTTGATGCTCCACGCTTAACCAAAATAGACGGAGATTTATTGCGTGATACTGTTAATTCTGCCGATCACCTGCTCAATATATTTCCGAATGTTAAGGAATGGGTAGAGGAGCAGGGAGGCTTAGTGATTACGAGTACCAATAGTGGAGCTATCGCTACTACCAACCGAAATAAGCCAATTATTAGTCTTAGCAATAATTACTATCATGTAATGAAGAAGCTCCTCAATACTACCTTCAAGGGGGCAAAGAGAGGATGGTTCATGCCGACTGCGAACTACAAGAGCTATACCTTTACGCATGAATTTGGTCACTTACTCGAAAACTATTTGCTCAGGGGTAAAAATACAGAAACAGAGGCAAGGCGGATTAGGAGTGATATAATAAGCATAGCTGCACGAGAGAGCAAACTGAACAGAAAAGAAGTCTTAAAGCTTGCATCTAAATATGCACTACAAAATAATAATCCACGAGAGTTCTTTGCTGAAGTATTTGCGAATGCATTTATGGGCAAACCGAATGCTCTTGGCAAAGCTATGAAAACTTACCTTAAAGGAGAGATGAAAAAATGACAAGCGATGGGCTAGTACCGCCACCTTACTTTTTGGAGAACGAAGAATGGTACACCGAAGTTGAAGATGACGACAATTTTTGCGTCCATTATGAGCTGACCGAACTTGGCAAGTCTATTCCCAAGGTTGTTAAAAGTTTTGAGGAATTCCATAAATCTACCTTTGTCGATGATAATGGCGATACATGGGATTTGTAAAGCTACACCCTACTATAAAATTTTAGAGTAACATGATCTGACAGATACGAAAGGCTTTATAGTTCTTTATAGTAGGGGCAATTTGTTTGATTATTGAATGTGTGATATACTATAAGTAGAATCAATCGCGACTCAAGAAATGCTTGAGCCGTCTTTTTTTGGCTCGGAATTTCCGAGTCGTTTTTGATATGGCAAATAAATTCGAGGCGACTCGTTAAACTCGGAGGAACTATGTCAGGAACTGACAACCAACCATCAGACGGTAATTCCACCAAATCCGACAAAACTGATGTAAACAACGGTGGCGAACGAACTTTCTCTCAGGAAGAATTAGGTAAGAAATTGTCTGCTGAGCGAAACAAATTGCGTGAGCAGTTTGATAAAGAACTGGAAGACAAACTCAATGCTGCTAAGACCGAATGGGAAAAGCAGTCCAAAATGACTGAGGACGAAAGGGCGACAGCAGCTCAGAAGGCAAAAGAGGAAGCCCTAGCCGAGCGTGAGCGACAGGTTACACTGCGTGAGCGACAAGCAGAGGCAACTACAAAGCTTTCCGAGAAAAACATCCCAGTAGCATTTGTGCCGTATGTGCTAGATGAAGACGCTGACAAAATGGCAGAAAACATTGACACACTGGCGAAGACTTGGAGTAACGAACTGAAAGAGGCTGTAAAAGGTGCTGTTTCAGGTGATACCCCAGAAGACAAAAGCAAAAGCGATCTTGGGAAGAAGACCACTACTGTATCCAATGTCTATAAAGGCAACGGCAGTAGCGTAATCTAAAAGATTAAGGAATTTGAAAATGGCAAAAACTGATGCACTTTCTATCTTGGAATCTCAGGAAACCAAAGATAAGCTAGCCGAACTCGATGGCAAGCTAATTGAGTCCATTCAGAAAGACGCTCTTTCTATGCGGCTTAAAAACACGGAATACTCTGGTGATCCAACTACTGGTTCTGTTTCAATCAATCGGTTCAAGAACTCTGAGGCATCTGACTATGGTACTGCTCGTGCCGCTGGTAAGGGTACTCAGCTAGTCAATAGCGGTAAGGTCACTATCAATGTCGATACCGACAAAGAGATCACGGAGGAAATCGAAAAGAAAGACCTCTTGCTCTTTGGTATCGCTGGCTTAGCTGATCGCCGAACCGCAAACCACAGCAAGCGTATGGCTGCAGATCTAGACCGTGCGTTCTTTAGGATCGCCGAAGCTGCTGCAACTGGCGTTGACCTGACTGGTGACATCGAGAAAGCTCTCGAGACTATTATCCAGCAAATGGAAAAGACTGAAAACGACTGGGTTGATGGTGTTGACCGTGAAAATATGGAACTCACCCTCAGCGTTGGTGCTTACGGTCTAATCCGTGGCTATGTCGATAAAATCGATGGCGGTGTTGGAGTTGAGGAAGCAGGTCTGTTCCACGGCGTGAAGATCTACAGCAATGTTCGCCAAGCTGCGGATGTCTTGCTGCAATACCACGGTTCTGTTGGTCAGCCAGTAAAAATCGACGACTACGGTGCAGAGCGTATCCCATTGTCGAACGCCTATGCTATCCAGCTGTTCTACAGCTACGGTACTAAGGCAATCATGCCAGACCTAATCCTAAAGGCTGACAAACTAGCTTAATAGATAAGAGGGTGTAACTGATGGATCGCTCCCTATTCGTAAAAGAAGTCGCTACTCAGGTTAAGGTGATTAACCGAACCATAGACGATGACGATCTCCTGCAATTCGTAGTCGAGGAAGTTGTCGATAGGGTTTCGCTATATCTCCGATACGATGAGGAAACCGAGTTCGATACACGATTAGTTCGAGTGGTGGCAAAGGTTGCATCCTCTGTCTTCAAGGAAGCTAGTAACAATGTTGATAGCTCAGAGGTTGAAACAAGCATTAAATCTATGAGCGACAACGGACAATCTATCACCTACGGCGATGCCACCAAAAACTATCTAGCCACAGTTGAGGATGGAGTATTGTTTGGAGGCTTTGCCGAGTTACTACGACCATACAGGAGGATTCGTGGAATTTCCTAAAACAGCCAAAAATGCCATTGCGAGGGCGTTCTACGATAAGAGCGTGGCGATCTTGGAAAAGACGGAAGTTCTTGATGACGAAGGTGGAGTAGTAAAAGGTGGTGAGGTTGTTAAAAGCACATTCAAAGGTAATGTCCAATTTCTCATTCAGGAGCAACAGCAGCTTGGCGTTGGCTTAGTAAAGCAGGGTGATATACAAATCACCTGCCCGACTGATATTGAGGTGGCTATTGACGACATCCTACGGTATGCTGGCACGAAATATACAGTGCTAAGCGTGCTTCCATCAGATTCTCACTTAACCATTGTGGGGAAACGATGTCAGGGAGTGTGAGCATCAAAGTGAAAGGCTTAGTTAGCTTAAAGGCTAAATATAGCCGTTTGCCATCCAATGTAATAGCTGGGCTTACGAGGGGAATTAACCAAGCTACTGCGGTTGTGGAGGCAAGTGCAAAAGCGGTCACTCCAGTTGACACTGGTCGCCTGCGAGGCTCAATTCATGCTCGAAAGGCTAAGAATGACGGAAAGAGCGTGACTGGTAGTGTTTATACGGATGTTGAATATGCAATGTTTGTGGAGTTCGGTACAGGAGTTCGTGGGAACGGATCGTACCCATATAAAACGGAGATTGCTCTAGCATACGGAAATGTGGCAGGTCAGGTGGCTCAGCCGTTTCTTGGCAGAGCATTACATCAGCGTGAGAAAGAGATTCATCAAATTGTGAGTGCGGCAGTAAGTGGTGCTATGAAAGGCAAACGAAATGTTTAATCCAAAGAAAGAAGTATTTGCGAAGTTGCAAGAGCTTGAAGGTGTAAGCGTATCCCAAAGTTCTCAAAACATTTTCAATACTCTACCTGCGGTGACCTTTAGTATTCAGAACAACGCCGTAAATATAACGCTCGACAATGAGATTGCCTCTCAGGATATTATCGTTGGCATTGATGTGTGGGCGGATTCAAGTACGCAAGCTAGCAGTATTTTAGCTCAAGTTGAGGCTAAGATGCGAGAACTGTTATATCAGCTAAACAGCTCTGTAGATGTACCGAATACAGATCAGAGCATTCATCACATAGCGTGTAGCTTTAGAGGTACTCGCTAAGTAACAAAATAAGGAGAAAATATGGCAGGTATTCCATCAATCGGAACCGAACTATTCCTCGTGAAAGCTGGTGACGAACAAGCTGACACGAAAATCGCACATCTTACCTCAGCTGGAGCTATTCAGGGTACGGCTGAAGAAATTGATGTAACTGATCACGACAGTCCTAATGGTAACAAAGAATACATGGCAGGTGCTGTTGATTTTGGTACTTTTGACTTTGCTGGGAATGTGAATGACCCAACTTTGGTAGCGAAGTTGTACGACCTTCTTAGCTCGAAAGTACTTCGTTCTTGGTATGTCAAATACAAGGATGGCTCTCGTGCTGATTTTGACGGTCCTCTACAGAGCTTTGGTCTGGATGAGCAGACTACTGACGGTCTTATCACCTGTTCTGGGTCTATTCGCATCAGCGGCACTCCAGAATATCAGCCAACTGCAGCTTCGGACGGAGCTTAAACGCACGGCGGCTGCGTAATGCCGCCACTAAACAAACTTAACTCGGAGATATTATGAATATCATTTATAAGGCAAGTTCACTAGCAAAAGCAGAGCGTAAGTATCAAATGAAGTTCTTTGACGCTATGGCAAATATCGGCGGTTTTTCAGAAATTATGTTTTTCCTTGAGGCTGGCGGCGTGTCAGAGGAGGAAGCCGATGCTTTTATTGCCGAAAAAGGTATTACAGAGGCTATGGCTGCCATTATGGAGGCAATCTCTGAGTCAGGTTTTTTAGGGGACATGAAAATCGACATGAAGGAACTTCGCCAAGAGATGGCGGAGACCACCAAACAGGTAGTTTCACAGAATACTGGAAAAGCCAGCAAAAACTAGCATTTTCAATCGGAATTGGACTTTCAGACTTTTGGGAAATGACGGTCGGTGATTTTTACGACTGCATTGATGGCTTTGAGCTTGCAAGAGAGCGACAAATTCAAGATATGGATATGTTGAACTATCAGCTCGGTCAGTACATAGGAGTAGCCTTTAGCGATCCAAAGCACTATCCGAGGAGCCCAGAAATAGCCGAGAGATTAAAAAACAAAAATAAATCTCCCCAAACAATGACCGATGAGGAAATGCTGGCTCAAATTAAGCGTGATTCGCTCCAATGGAAAGGAATAACTAATGGTAGCAACAGTTGACGAGCTACAAGTTCAAATTACTGCTAATGCGAACTCTTTTAATAAGCAAATTAAAGGTGTTCAAAAGCGAATGGACGAGATGAGCAAGTCTGCTAAGGCAAGTACTGAAGGTACGGCAAAAGCTTTTAATGGTCTTAAAATTGCCGCAGTAGCTGCCGTTGCTGCCATTTCTGTTGCAGTCGGCAAAATGGTGTCCGCCAGCACAAAACAATTTGGCGATTTTGAACAAAATGTGGGTGGTGCCAAAGCAATTTTTGGTGACTACGCAGGTTTTGTCCAGAAGAAAGCAACCGAGGCTGCATCGACTATGGGTATGTCGATGAACGAATATATGCAAACCGCCAACAAGCTCGGAGCGATCATCAAAGGAACTGGTATGTCCACCGAGGATAGTTTAACTTTGACTGCCGCCGTGATGCAACGAGCTGCCGACCAAGCATCAGTTATGGGCGTAAGTACGGCTGAGGCTATGGATATTATGGTTTCGGCTGGTAAAGGTATTTTAACCACTATGGACGGTCTAGGCGTTAAGCTTTCTGCGAACGCTATCGAGTCTTATGCTCTGAGTCAGGGCGTAAAAACAACTTATTCTGAAATGTCTGAGGCTCAAAAGGCAGTTTATGCCTATGGCTTATTTTTGGATCGAACGAAGTATGCACAAGGAAACTTTGCTAGAGAAGGTGTCGAAACTCTTAATGGATCTCTTGCCGTCTTGAAAGCAAGCTTTAAGAACTTAGGAACTATGCTTGGCTCGGCATTTGCTCCTATTCTAATGGAAGTCGCTAATTTTATTACGAATTATGTAATACCAGCACTTAAAGCAGTTATTCCGTATGTGATTGGTTTTATGCAGGCTGTTGGAAAGATGGTGAGTTATGTCGCAAACGCTCTTGCTGCGTTATTCGGTAAGGACACGAACCCAGCAGAATCAATTTCGGGTTCTGTGGATATAGCAACGGATAGTATGGAGTCTCTAGGGGGAGCGACCAGCGATGTTGATAAATCACTGGGAGATGCAGCAAAGAGTGCGAAAAAGCTCAAAAATCAGCTCGCCAGTTTCGATGAAATGAATGTACTCACAGAGCCAACCAGTAGCTCAGATTCGAGTGGTTCAGGTGTTGGCGGTACTGGTCTTGAGGGGTTAAATTTGCCAAAGATTGAGAAAATCGACTGGGAGAATATCATTCCTGATGCAAAAATACCAGAATGGCTAAAAGGTTTAGACAAGATTTTTGACACGAAAGCTGCAAAGGCTTGGGGAGAGGCAGTCAAAAAGGTCTTGAAAACTGTCCAGAAGAACTTTCAGTCAGTCTTTTCAAAGGTTGGTGCTATCGCAAGTACGCTTTGGGAAGACATGGGCAAATCGCTAGAAAAATATGGCGACCAGCTGGATACTAGCTTAGCTAATTGGGGAACTGCTATCGGCGATTGTCTAAGTAATGCTGTAGAATTGGCTTTTGCCCCGATAGACGGTTTCTTAGGTGGAGTTAAAGAGCGGCTGGAGCAGTCTGGTCAGGAGCTTACGGATTCCATTATGGTTATTAGCATCAATGCAGCTAATGCGGCTACCGAGATAACGACTCATGTGACCGAAGGTATTAGCGGTATGATCGAACCGATTAGAAATGGTTTTAGCAATTTAGGCGAATTATTTACTCAAATGTGGATAGATATGACCGCATCCTTTGCTGAACATTCTCCAGAGATTTTCGGTGGAATATCTCAGTTTGTCGGTGATATTATTGATACTTTTAGCCAGTTTGGTCAAATTATAGCTGGTATTTGGGAAGATATTACTGGTGGGCTTAAAAAAGTGTGGGATGAGAACGGCAAGGAATTGACAGATAATATCGCACTTGCCGTAGAAAACATCATCAAAGTGTTCCAGAGCCTTTGGGATAACCTTATTGAGCCAATCGTGAAGCCAATGCTGGAACAACTCAAGAAGACTTGGGATGAAAACCTGAAACCGATTGTAGATAAAGTTGCTGAATTCGTAATGAAGCTCATTAACTTTGCTTTGATGATCTGGAATCAGTTTATTGCACCGATTATTGGTTGGCTTACTGAAAAACTCAAGCCTACATTCGAAAACATAGGGAAAACTATTGCTGGTATTATGGATACTCTAGGCAGGGCGATTGGTTCTGTTGTGGGTGGTATCATTGACACTTTCTCAGGAATAATTGATTTCCTTACAGGAGTATTCACTGGTGACTGGAAAAAAGCTTGGGAAGGCATAAAAGGCATATTTTCTGGCATTTGCGATGCACTTGGTGGGCTATTCAAAGCTCCAATCAATTTCATCATTGATTGCATTAACACTTTTATTCGTGGTCTTAACAACATCAAAATTCCAGATTGGGTGCCAGCTATTGGTGGTGCAGGTTTCCATATTAACGAGATTCCAAAGTTAGCACATGGTGGCGTTATTGATTCGGCTACTATAGCGATGATTGGTGAGAGTGGGCGAGAGGCAGTATTGCCCCTAGAACGCAATACTGGCTGGATGGACAAATTAGCTGAAAAACTGTCTGCTGGTAATCAGCAAACAGCTCCTCAGCAACTGGTTGTTCAAATTGGAGATGATACGATCTTTGATAAAGCAATCGAATACATCAATAATAAGTCCAATCTACAAAACCGTAGTGTTATTGCACTTTAGTGGCTCAAGTCGATAGTATTGAGGATCTTAGAGCTAAAGCCCTTGTCATAGATATGAAGTTTTAACGCCGTATCCCCTGATGGTACTTCGAAAACGATACTGCCCTCTTTTGTTCCATTTACGGCTAAATCGCCCGTATGAATAGCATCGTCAGCCTGTGCCATTGCCTTGTAAGCCTCGATTGACCCATTGCCATTTTCAATCTTAAAGTTTAGTGCATTGTAGCTCTGAACCTCGTTGCTTGTGTTTTTGATGGACAGATTCACTTTAACATACTCCATCCCATCGCTCGGCGTTAAATATGCTGCTGTATAGTTGCGATCTATTGATTTGACAGTGACTTCTACTTTGCCAGCAGGCGTAGCAATGCCTATGGACGGTGTCGTTGGAGTACTGGGTGAATCGCTGGAAGATGTAGTGTTATTGTCAGGATGATTAGTGGAGGTAGTGGGTGTCGAGTTTGGTGAGGTGTCCGTTTTGTCGGTATTGCTCAATGCTCCGCCGCAGATCGCAATTATGACAACTAAAATAACCCAAAACCACCATTGCTGATAAAAAGGCTTGGAAGTCTTTGGGTTGCTGACAGTCTTTTGTTTTTTCATTTTTGTCTTTCTCCCACACAAAATGGGCTAGCGTTTAGTATATGTGTTCAAGATATACTTAGAGCTTTAATCTCTGGCAACACTAGCCCATTTCGGAGATTAAAAAATTCTCTAAATATATCTTGAACAATACTATTATACCACAAAATAGAGGGCTAAGCCTGCTGTACTACGGCAGCAGGTCACCCTCAATAAGCACATTATAACATATTTGATTAGTTTCTTGAAGTCAGGGAAATAAGGATGTGCTATAATACCAGTAATGCGTTAATCGCAGGGAGATGCGGCGTAGCCCATCGAATAAAAGCAGAGACAACATTGTGGGCGTTTCTGCACGCCACCCTACAGCGAGATACTCGTGTCGTATCCCCAAAGGGAGCAATGGCAAAATGAAGGAGATCCTGACAGCATGACACGCTGGATTTCGGGTAGCCATACTGCTCGTTATAGTCGCAAGACTTAATTCCTGAACCCCACGCAGGGAATGCGAGCAATATGGTATAATTAGGACAAGAATCAATCGCAGTCACAAGCCGTGGCTGTGTTTTTTGTTGTATAGGAAAAGAGATAATGTATAGCGGCGATTTGCTTAAAATAAATGGCATACGAATCTCAGGGTTGAGCGGCTATAAGATTAACCGTGAGAAGCTTTGGAAAGATGCTGAACGAAATATGAACGGCAATGTGTCGGCTTCGCTGATTGGAGTATTTCCAAAGCTAGAGCTGGTCTTTCGTGATGCCTTGAATGAAGACCAAATTAGCAAGCTCTGTGAGCTGCTAGATATGCCATATTTCACAGCTACTTACTATGATGCTAAGATTAAGGGTACAAATTCAGCTTGTTATTATGCTAGTAGCTACCCAGTCGAGCTGATGGAGCGAAAACGAGGCTTATTTAAGACTTTTACCGTTAATCTAGTGCCAGTTAGCAAGGACAAACATTCTCCGACTGGTATGATCGGATATTATGCTGACGGCGAACAGGAGCGTTTCTAATGATTAACGCCTCGCAAACCTTTAAGGATGCTATGACCCCAAACATCAAGAATGGGGTTGGGGTAGTAGTTACGGTTGTGGAGGATAACACGACATATAGTTCAGACGATGTGATGCAGTCGGTCGTTATTAAATCGTCAGGCTACTACTATGGCGTAAATACTCGCTCTGCCACCATCAAAATGCTTGGAACGAGCTATAATCTGATAGGTAAATCGCTCAAGATCGAACAAGCTGCCTTAGTCGATCCAGCAACCGAAACTTGGGAACGAATGAATCAGGGTGTTTTTGTCGTGCAAGAACAAACGGCTGATCTCGAAAAAGGTTGTACTACTCTTACAGCATACGACCTTATGGGCTGTATGGGTAAAACCGACTATAAAACTGAGGACGGTATCACTTTTCCTTGTACGGTTGCCAAGCTAGCTGAACAAATTGCTAGTCATTTTGGGCTACAACTTAGCACAGATTTTACCGAGCTGCCCAACTATAACTATGAGATCGCAGAAGATCTATATGCAACCATCTCTACGGCGACTTATCGTGATATTCTAGCGGAAATTGGCGGTGCTACTGCAACTATGGCTATTGTTACCACGGACAATAAGCTAGAATTCCGACCACTAGCAAGAGATGTCTCGGAAACTTGGACTTATGAGGATATGAAGAAGTTTAAGGTCGAGCCTAAATACGGCGAAGTAAATGCGGTAGTTTTGGCTCGTACCCCACAGGAAGACAATATCGCCTTGACCGATGCGGAGAGCGTGGAAAAGAACGGTTTGACGGAGATTAAGCTCGCAAACAATGAAATACTCGATGATGACCGCCAAGACCTCATCAAACCGCTTCTAGAGGCTTCTCTGGGCTTTTATTTCTATCCAAGTAGCGTAACAACGATTGGTCATGGCTGGCATGAAGTTGGCGATCGTGTTGCGGTCAAAGACGATGCAAACAACACATACGAAATCGTTATTACCGACATTTCACTAACTTTAGACGGTGGCATTAAGGAAGTGATCTCTAGCGTGGCTCCAGTAGAAACGCAAACAAATTATGCGATGGCTGGCGGTATTACAAAAACTCTTTATAATACCGAAATTAAAGTCGACAAGCAAAGCCAAGAAATTAGATCTACAGTCAGCAAACAAGATACTTTGGAAAATGTAGTTAATGACAACTACACTCAAATTATCCAGAACCTAACCTCAATTATTGCAGCCGTACAGAACTCAGGCGGTAACAACCTTATAAAGAACTCCGTGGGCTATGTACTAGGAACTAATGGTATTCCTGATAGTTGGAACGCTGAGCTAGAGGATGAGGGTGGTTTGACTGTGATGGCGAGTAGCGAAGCGGCAAACCGTGGCTCAATTTCGAATAACATTATGGTACTGGCTGGCATTACATTGCGGCAGCGTATCTCCGTGGCAGCTGATGAGGGAGCAGCAGAACCTACTAAATACACATTCTCTGTGAAGATTAAGAAAACGGCAGCTCGTGGCACAGGAAGTATTGTTTTAACTGATGGGCTAAATGAATATCGCATTGATATTGCCTCCGCAGATGAGCCTTATTATCAAGAATACTCAATTAAAGGTATTGTGCCGAAGAATAGCTACCTTGATTTGATAGTTTATGGATCGGCGGATAGTGATTTTACGGTTACAGATATGATGCTTTCTACTGGCGATTATGTTGCCCAGTGGACTCAAGCTAACGGCGAGTTTGCTAACACCCAAGTTAGTATCGATGTTAATGGCGTTAAGGTAAAGTCTAGCACGCAGCCAAACACTTATTCAATGCAAACATCGCTAGGCTTTAGTGGGTCGGATGGCTCAAAGAGCTATCAGCTCGATTCAAACAGTGTTAGTAGCGACAAGGCAATTATTAGTTCAGAGTTCGATATGCCGCCGCTAAAGATAGTTTCACGCTCCGATGGGTGGGCGTTAGTGAAGAAGGAGAATTAGAGAATGACTTGGTATTCTGGAGAAGTACAGGCAAGCACTTATATCAAAGCTCGGCTAGTAGTAGACGAGAGCAGGTCGGGCAACACTTCTACTATCACAGCAAGGCTACAGTATCGCCGAACTAATAGTTATAGTGGTGCCACGCTCCAATATGGCAACGGTTGCAACATTTACATCACCATCGATGGACAAACTTTCACGATCCCACAAGTTTACAATTCCTATAGTACTATTCCTGCTTACAACAACGACTGGATCACTTTTGCAACGGCAACAAAGAGCATTAGCCATAACGAAGCGAAGACTATTAGTTGTAGTTGGTCGACCGCCAATATGGGGGCATATCTCAGTAGCTCAGGCTCAATGTCCTGCACTTTGGCGGCATTTATCACTAAGTTGTCAGCCCTAGGTGTCAATGCCACTTCTCAATCGAATGATATATCGGCTCGTTTTTGGTGGATGAATAGAGCTGGGGTACAAGTTCATATTGCTTGTGAAGAAATTGATGATTCGGGAAATTATATCAGTACGATAGAACAATGGACTAATCAGGCTGGTACTGCTGGTCAGATTAGTGAGAAATACTATTCGCTGACTGCCGCTCAAAGACTTAAATACGACAATCTCGGACGGAACAGGATTAGGTGGACGCTCAAGACCGTATCAAGTGGAACGGTGTTATATTACGATTGTCACGATTACGATTATAATCGAGCCTCTACTCCATCACTATCTGCATTTACGGTAGGATCAAGTGTGCCAATTCGCACCAATCGACAAAGAAGTAGCATGACCCATACTGCTGTAATTCTAATTGCAAATAGTACGATTAGGACGATCAATAACATCGGAGCTAGCACTAACTGGGATTCGGCAGCGGATGAGGGTGTCATTTATGCTCAGGAAACACAAAAATCTTCTACTACGGTTACGGTTCGGTTAAATACATATATTGGCAGCACGCTTATCGGTACTAAAACTACACAGGTTAATGCCGCCTTTCGTCTTAGCGAGGTTGCTCCGATTTTCACGAACTTTACTTATCGTGACTCGAATACTAATGTCGTTGCCGTAACTGGTAATAACCACGTGTTCGTCAAAGGTCAATCTAATCTCATCGCTACGGTTCCAGTAGCCGATAAAATGATCCCACGACAGGCAACGACTGGTAAATCATACACATTTACGCTAGGCAGCATTAGTATTACTCAGGCATTCTCAAATACTGCTGATGTGTCGGCGAACTTTGGCAAGGTTCTTAATGCTGGCAGCCAGCGTTTGACCGTCAAGGCGTTTGATAATCGTTCCATCTCTACTTCTATCTATAAAGACATTCAGGTTATTGACTATGCCTCTCCAGCCCTCACGCCAAAGATCGAAAGGTTAAATGGTTTTGAAGACCGCACAACGGTTAAGTTGGAAGGTGAGTTCTATCTAGTACCAGTAAATAATGTAGCCAAGAATACAATCACGAGTATTAAGTGTCGCTATAAGAAATCACAGGAGACCTCTTGGAGAAGCTGGCAGGAGCTTAGCTTTACGACCTCACAGAAGGATGGCAAGGGCATAGTGACTGGCTCTAGCGGTGGTGTATTGTTTGATTTAGATAACACCTCAGCTTGGGATTTTGAGTTTCAGATTACAGATCGTTTCTCATCTACGACAGCTGCTGGTCAAGTTTCTGTCGGCATTCCTATTATGTTCTTCAGCTCGGATGGGCGTATTAGTATTAACTGTATGCCAGATGGGTACGACAAAGGTCTGTACCTCAAAGCCAAAGATCAGGTGTTTAAGCAGATTTACCCAGTAGGCTCGATTTTTGAGACTGCACAAGCAACTTCACCAGAGGAAGATTTTGGCGGAACTTGGCGGCAAATCGGAACTCGCACAGTTGGTAACACGACAATTTACACATATCAAAGGAGCTATTAAGGTAAAGCTAAAATAAATTGCAATAGTGTATAATCAATGATGTGGCTTATCGACTCTCACCACATTATTTTGTGATATAATTTAACTAAGAATCAGTCGCAACTATCTAAATGGTAGTTGCTTTTTTAATGGAGAAATATGGACGCTAATACTGCATCAATCATCGGTATGACTATCACAACGATTGGCACGATAATTGTTGCTATTATTTCGAACCGTACGAAAAACCATGTCAAAGATGGAACTGCTGCAACCGAAGAACTCAAGAAGGAGCTGCAAGAGGTTAAAAGCGAAGTCAGAGAGACAAAGGGTGAAGTGCAAGTACTCAAGGGGGAGTTGTCGGAAAATAACTTGGAAACTTTGGCGACTGACATAACAGTAGCACTCGAACATCACGAAGATGACATTGAGCCGTTAATCGAGCTTGGCAGAAAGTATTTTAAGAAACTTGGTGGCAATTCACATATCAGCAAACCGTATGCGGCGTGGGCGGTTAAACATCACATCGATATTTCGGATTTTTATACAGAGCATAACAACCTGAAATTATATATGGAAAACCCAAAGCTATTGGAGAAAGGAGCGTAAATGATAGATTATCTTATAGTTGTGGCACTTGGTGTAGGTGTATTTTATGCTGCTTATTTCTTCAATTTGCTGTCGGGTATAGCTAAGAACTTATATGTGCAGGATCTTGAGTTCGACTGGCATAAGTTATTCAAGGGAATTGCTAAATGGCTCATAGCAGGTATTGCAACTGTCGGCGGAGCATCTGTTATCTATGCGGCTGGCTGGTACGGTAAGAATGTTGGCGTAGAATGGGGTGTTGCCGCTCAGGCTCTCTCGAAAGATGCTTTGATTGCTGCCGTGACAACTGGTGTTGGATACCAAATTATTAGCCTAGTATCAAACATCGCCCATATCTTCAAGGCTGGACATACGGAAGACCTAGATATTGAGTTTAATGATGAACTAGCAGATTATGAAGCAATAGCCAACAAAGCAAAAGAGATTATAGCGAATGTTGTCGACTTCTTTACTCCTGAAGACTATGCGGAGAAACACGGTGAATGGGAAGAAAAAGGTGGTATTGGGCAGCATTATACCGTACCGATTGGCAGCTTCGAGATCTTTAAGAACGCAACTCTAGGCAAAGGCTATGACATCGATAATTACTACGGTCAGCAGTGCTGGGATTATGCAGCCCTGCTGTGGCAGCAACTTGGTTTATCGCTACTTACTGGCAACGGTTTGGCAATCGGCTGTTGGGATCTAAAACGAGAGGTCAATAAATCTAGCCAATTCGATCTAGTTTATAATGTGAACGATCTCAAAGCTGGAGATGTCGTGGTTATGCGACCAAATCACATCGGTTTCTTTGTCGGCTGGTCTGGCAATTATATGCAGATCTTGGGTCAGAATCAAGGTGGTACGCCGTGTGCGGCTGGAGGAAGTGCGGTCAATATCGTAAATATCGCTAAGTCGTCATTTGCTGGGGCATTTCGATACAAAGCTTGGAATAAGGCTACCACTACGCAGGTCATTACTCAGCCTGTTTCTCCGACTCCTAAGGCTTCTGCCGATGATAAGCCAACGCAGTCCAGTAGTGGTAGCACCGCAAAGAAAAATACTGTAACTTACAAATACAAAAAAGGTGACACCTTTGGTCAAGTGATCCTGAATCTTGGCTTACAGAGTAGTCATGGCTTATGGGGAGCAGGTGGCGATGTAGAGTATTACACCAACCAGCTCCACGAACAGGGGATCTATGGAAACATTCCAGTAGGTGCAACTATTACTTTAACAAGGCGGAACTAAAATGGATAATTCAGGAGTTAAGGTGAAAATGCACACTGGCTGCTCCTGTTGGTATTGCCGCCATGGCAGAAATAGAATTGTACGGCGAGAGTTCCAACGCAAGATGCGTCACCTTCATAAAAAGGAACTGAAGAACAAAGGTGAAGTCGTTAATGTCAACCTGTCTATAGGCTATACGGATTAAACCCCTATAAAAATCCAACAGAAGTAACTAGTATTTTAACAAGACGAGATTAGATAATAAATAGACCATCCTCGCCAAGTGGTGAAAATGGTCAGTATGATACCATGGTCGAATTGGTTAGGCGACAGTTCGCAAAGCTGTATCATGTCGGTTCGAGTCCGACTGGTATCTCCAAAAGGTTCTACTTTGCTGATACGAACCCCTATGTTCTTTGAGTAGGTGAGGTAGTCGTTATGTTGTGTATGGTCTTAATGGTCAAGACGCTAGTTTGTGGCACTAGAAATACGAGTTCGATTCTCGTTGCACACCCCATAATCAAGAGTAGGCAAATTGGTAAAGCCGCTGCTCTCTGAAAGCAGAGTTTATAGGTTCAAATCCTATCTCTTGAGCCATTAACAAATACTGGAGGATACAGTTCTGGTGAACTGGTGAGCCTCATAAACTCAATTAGGTGAGTTCGATTCTCACTCCTCCAACCACAATAATGCAGGATAGCTTAGTTGGTAGAGTGCCGCTCTGTTAAAGCGAGGGTCGTGGGTTCGAATCCCACTCCTGCAGCCATATGTGGAGAGTAGCCGAATGGTTAGGAAACTGTCCTGAAAACAGTCGAGGTGAAAGCCTTTGAGGGTTCGACTCCCTTGCTCTCCGCCAAAATGGAAGATAAATCAGCAAGGTGCTGGCACGGTTCGCTAAACCGATGGTATCGCAAGGTATGGGTTTCGATTACTCTGTCTTCCGCCAATCATGAGGATTAGCTCAAAAGCAGAGCGGTCGTCTTATATACGACTGACAGTGGGGCAGTACCACTATCCTCAACCATATACCAGAACGGTGGAGTCAGAGAGCCACAGCAGCCTGTAAAGCTGCCGACTTCGGTCTGAGTAGGTGCAAATCCTTCTTCTGGTACCAATAGGGATGTAGGCTAATAGCAAACTATCGCTCTGATACTGCGATGTCGGTGGGGCAGAACCACCCATCCCTACCAAATAAGGGGTATTCGTCCAATGGCTAAGACGCTGGGTCTTCAACTCAGAAAAAGCAGTTCGAATCTGCTATACCTCACCATTTCGAGGTGGACAAACTGGTAAAGTCATCAGCCTTTGAAGCTGAAAATTGCTGGTTCAAATCCAGCCCTCGAAGCCAAATGGCTGTGTAGTCCAATCGGTAGAGACAGCTGGCTCAAAACTAGTTCAGGTCTGAGTTCGAATCTCAGCACAGCTACCATTTGTCGCTCTAGCTCAGCGGTTAGAGCATCCGCCTGAAGAACGGGAGGTGCTTGGTTCGACACCAAGGGGCGACACCACAAGGGGATAGGATAGGTCTAGACTCCAAGCGAAGAACGAAAACGGCTAAAGGAATAAGTTCGAAGTAACTTGGCAGGACATGGGTTCGATGCCCATAATCTCCACCAAACTATGTCACCTTAGCCCAACTGGTAGAGGCGTATGCCTTAGGAGCATATTAGTGTCAGTTCGGATCTGACAGGTGATACCATAACAGGATGTAGCTCAGCGGTTTAGAGTGCGTGTTTTGGGAACACGAAGTCGTGAGTTCGAGTCTCACCATCCTGACCAGAGCCTTTAGTTTATTGGTAGAATACCAGTCTCCAAAACTGGTGGACTCTGTTCGATTCAGAGAAGACTCGCCACGATTATTTTTCGAATATAGCCGTACAATCACCCCTAGTAACATAATTCACGAAGCAATGCGGACAATGCAGCCGTACAAGTGCCTCAGCCTCATTATCTGGCACATAATTGCAAATGGCGAACGAATCGTCCTCTACCTCAAACTGAGAGAAGAACACCTGAATCGTACCGAAAAACCAAATAGAGTTTTCAGTTCTAAATGGCATAGATGCAAGCTTACTGGGCGGATTTATTCCTACATATCTCTTGTGATCCTTAAACCAGTATGCCTGAAACCCATAGGCGGCACCAAAGTCGTAAATTACCCTATTCTTGGGAATTATTTTTGATAATAGCTCATAGGTGTTACCACCGCACACAAGGCAAGATGGATCTACATCGGCACTAATACCCCAGTTGTTCTCGTCATTATAGACCTCATTAAAATGTTGGCAATAATACGGATCGCTCATTATGGCTTTGTAGAGCGAGCTTTCTTCCATCATCCGAAGATACCGCCAAACAAATCTTTTATATCCTTCGGCACTTGTTCTTGCACCTTAAACTCTCGTTCAGCCTCTTTACAAGCCTGCTCAAAAGTCTTGCCGCCTTTGAGGTAGATTTCCATAGCACGCCTACCGATCGCATCGGATTGAGCTTTATTCATTATCTCGCATCTCCCTAACTATCATTCCTAAACAAAAGCCATAGATGGCACTCTCGACCCATTTGAGCCACCAAAACCGAAATGACAGCAGATTTATTACAAGAAAGAATAAAACGACCTTGAATGTATTAGAATTCGACTTTTTCATTCTTATAGCCTTTCAAGTATTCGTCTATTATTTTCTTTGCCTCGTCAAACCCCACGGCAAACTCGGCACAATAGCCTCGCTGGCGTAGCTGCTCCAACATTAGCGCTTGCTCCTCCGTGTGGAGATCCCACCAATCACCTTGCTTGCGAAGTTTGGTTTCACCTTTGAGAATTTTACGAGCATCTTTGTCACGAATGAGTTTAGTACCGTCTTTTTTGAGTTCTAAATATAAACCTGATAGGGGGTGCATATAGTGCAGAGCGTACAATTCGAGCCACTCTGTATCGTAAAAGTCATCATTCTCTAAATCGCCACCCCATCTCTTTTTGTAAGATTGGAATAGTGGGGTTTTATCGTCAGAGTATACATATATGGGTTCCGCAATAAACATATCAGGATACGACTTACGACCTCCGTTTAGTCGCTTCTGTAGAGCTGCTTGTATCTTATTTAACTTCACTCCACTCCCAAAGTCGGAATGGAATATAATGCTTGGATATTGCAGGGTTAAGTAGTCGGCGACTTGTATTTGAACTGTGGTTTCTCCAGTAATCACGATGAACCTTTCTTTATATTACACTTTCGGCAAGCAAGTTGGCAGTTTTCTAGTGTAGTGAGACCCCCTTTAGATTTGGGCTTAATATGGTCTAGAGTGAGGTCTTTCTTATTTAAGATTTGTTTGCCACAAATAGCACAAACTGCTCCGTTCTTTTGCACTAACTGATTTTTAATGAATTTGGTTTGAGCTACTTCGGCGTTTTTGTATGATTTAGGAATTTTTGGTCGCCTTTTTGGGATTTTGTAGTATCTCATTTCTCACAGTGACCTTTAATTCGTTTTGCAATCCGTGAACCGCCAACACTTCGTTAAGCAATGCAGCTAGCGTTTTCGGCGTGTCAGGCTTAGAGTCGTGCCTCGAAATCGGCAATTTAATATCTACTCGTTTGTCGTTGTATTCAGTAACTACTCGCATTGCTCAACCTTTCCTACCGACATGACCTGATATTTTTGCTCACAGGCAGAAAAATCGGTTTTTACGGTCACTAAAAAATGTGTTCGTTTGTCGAAACTTCCAAAAACAGATCTCTCTCCAGCACGGCTGAACCCTACTTCCCATAAATCGTTTTCTGGGTTTCTCTTGAATGACTCTAGTCGCACATCAGGGTGATTATTACCTTCAACAACTTCAAATATGTGAAGGGCTGCTTTAATTATTTCTACATGATCTTGCACCATTTTCTACCTCCTTCATTTTTGGTCTATCATTTTTATAAAACTTGATATAAAGTTCATAACAGTCACTACGCACTAAATCTCCAGTATCGTAGTCAATCTGATAATGGACTCCGTTGTAAGTCATCCCTCCATAGTATTTCGCCACGCTAAGCTGAGAATTAAGCCAATAGTCAGGACTCATGACAAACGGCGCACTGTCTTTAGTGACCAGTTTATCGATTAGCCGATCAGCTTGCTCTTTTGTAGTTACCTTATGAGCCTTCATCGTTTGACCCCTGCTGGATGATATTCTCTCGATACTGTCTTATTTGGTTGCTCACCCACTGTATATCTGTATTCACTCGCCAATATGGATGTTCGCCATCAGTTAGATACTCTAATGCACCAGTAGAATACAATATGGACAGGTATGACCGTAGCGTGGATAGACTTTTTGGATATAATTTTGGGTTAGCTTCTTGCATCTTGGCATACAAGTCACTAGATATTGCCGCCATTTCGTTTTGATGCTCATATATAAACCCAAGTACCCTAATTTGCATTGGAGTAAATACGCCGCTCTTTTTAATTTTTGCTACTCTGCCTCTAGAAGCTTGTCCTAGCCGAGAGTCTTCTATCTTAATAAGGTGGTCAACCTTCTTATTTAATTCGGCTAGCTCTGCTGCCACTTTTAGGAGTGCTGTCGCTATGTTATTCATACTCCTCCTTTGCAGACTCCCAGCTCTGCTTTTCCGTATCAACTATGGCAAATCTGCGTTCTCCGAAGGGCGTTCCGTCTTGGTAAGTAGAGAAAACATCGGTAGAGAGCAAATTATCTACGAAAGTAATCTCTCTCATTGGCGTATGACCAACTACCTGCATAATTTTGTCGTCTTTATACATTTCGGTCGTTTTCCAAGTGTCCTGTGGTCTCGCCCAAACTGGGGAATCTTCCTCCCAGAGCGAATGTATATTGTCGTCATTAGCAAAATTGAAAATAGTGTCTTCATCGTTTGCCCACGAGGTACCATCCTTGTGCTTGTTTTTGCCCACTAGTCGCAACGCATAATCTTCTGTCACCCCAGCGTGCGAGAACCAAACATTATCCACTCGCTGAACAATTCCCATTGGAGGATTATGATCGGAAGATCGACAAATAACAGCATAGAGGCTCTTGAGACCGCTTTCACAGGTGAATTGGGCGGTATATGAGTATCCGCTTTGTTGCATTCGCCAAATATACGATAAATCGTGATTACCGTAGCACCACAGCGTTTTAGGAAACTCTTTGGCAAATTCTATGGCTCGGTTCAGAGTTAGCTCATACAGATCAATGTTGTGATATTGCCCCCAGTCATCCACTAAGTCGCCAAGGACTACGGCAAAGTTAGCTTGACCTGACTTCAAGATGGCAGCTGCTCGGTCAAACATACGAGGCTTAAGATGAATATCGGGAATTACTAAGACTTTAGACATTATTTCTTCTCCTTTGGCGATCTCATAATGGCTTGCAGGCGATTATGGAGTTCTGGTGCTAAGGCAATTCCTGAACCTTTCATTTCGTTATAAAGGCTGTGGATATACTGCTTGACCAGTTTTAGCTCTCCGCCTGCCCAGTACTCATTCACCCAATCCCAGTAGCTGTCAGCCTCACCATAAGTGCATACGGCACACATACCAGTAACCCTAAGAACTGGCTTTGCTCCACACGAGTCACATTCGTGTCTAAATGTATATGGATTTCTTGTTTTCTTTTTCATTTTTTCCTCAATTCTTCGAGTATTTCTGCTAGCCGTTGCTCTACTGTTATTCCATGGCAGAAGAACAGGGCTAAGCCGATAAACGCTAAAATTTCCATTTCTTTCTCCTATACTTCGTTACCCCAGCAATCCCAGCCGTCAATTTGCTGTCTAGCGAAAAGCTCAATTCTTGGTATATCGCCACAGAGTTGCACGATTCGATCTCTCGCCTCGTCAGGTTTTCTTGAATGCTCTCGGATGTGGTTAATAATCACACTATGAACCGCAGCAGATATGCGTTTCGGATTACCTTTTGTGGCAAGCAGGCACAGCTCAGCATTAGCTCTTGTCCATCTACCCATACCCCAAAATAGACTATCACTTTTACGATTCTGTTTGATCCAAGTAAATGCACAAGTTTTATATTCGAATCCCCAAGCTTGAATTACCTCAAAGCACTCGTTTAACTTAGGCATCGTCACCCACATGAATAAAATACAATCGTTGTCTGAAATCGCATTGACTGGTAAATTGCAGATGTCCTGAATCGACATCACTTGATATTTACATCCAGCACCTCTATTGCCAGCTAAAGCCTTATCTCTGTAGCTCCAAGCTGGATCAGCGTAGATGATCTTATATTTCTGGGGGGGGGGGGTGGTATAAATGTGGACTCCAATGAAAACCCCTTGTAAGGGCTAATTTTGGGTTTTGCTTTCCCTCG